>Ga0115564_10001040_pt1 | contig 26306 bp, 22 predicted proteins | sample COGITO_mtgs_1105_7_FD_88680 | JGI IMG/M metagenome (GOLD analysis project Ga0115564, IMG submission 88680) | Pelagic marine microbial communities from North Sea - COGITO_mtgs_110523 | ecosystem: Environmental > Aquatic > Marine > Epipelagic | place: Germany:Helgoland, sampling site Kabeltonne...
ATTTCCTCAACTGCTGCGTACACGTCGTCTTCGTAATCCAAGAAAACCCGGAAGTCGCCAACTGGCTTTGCAGCCGTCTTTGCGAGTTCGCTCTGAGCCTCGCACAGTGACTTAATGAACTTCTTCGATGCATCAAGGCCCTGAGCAACAACTTCCTCGGTGGGAGCGGTCGCCCCGCTAGCCACTAACTCAATCGTGCGTTCAGTGGCTTCAGCTTCAACCATCATGATCGCTATATCGTCGCCAGCCATCCGGCCGGCTACTACCATGTCGAATACTGCTTCTTCGAGCTGCTCATGGGTGGGAAATGCCACCCACTGGCCACCGATCAGTGCCACGCGCACCCCACCGATAGGGCCGGTGAATGGTAGCCCACTGAGCTGGGTTGAGGCGGATGCCGCGTTGATGGCCACTACGTCGTAGAGATCCTTTGGGTTCAACGACATAACTGTGACTACAACTTGGACTTCGTTGCGCAAACCCTTTTTGAAGGTCGGGCGAAGTGGCCGGTCAATTAATCGGCACGTCAGAATTCCATCTTCGCTGGGGCGTCCTTCACGGCGGAAGAATGAGCCCGGGATTCGGCCCACGGAATACATGCGCTCTTCTACATCAACCGTAAGCGGGAAGAAATCAAGTTGGTCTTTGGGGTGCTTTCCTGCGGTCGTCGCACTGAGCAACATTGTTTCTTCATCAAGATAGGCACACACCGAGCCAGCGGCTTGGCGGGCGAATCGTCCTGTTTCAAATCGAATAGTTCGGGTACCAAATTTTCCGTTATCAATAACGGCGCTTGCGGATACAATATCGGCCTGCATGGGGTGTCTCCTTACATTGTTTGAGACACTTGAGCACTGTCGCCATGTTCGGCGGTCTCCGATCGAGATTCGCGGGTGCTTTCACCCGAAAATCACTACCGAGGACCGACATCCGCGGTGCGCCAAAAGTGTCTGATTAATTACATTGTTTTATTTCAACCGGTGTGGCTCGAAAACTTCACGTTGCGGAAACGACACTCGTCGCCACACTGTGAAATTATCGGCGTAAACCGAGACGTTCAATAATCGAGCGGTAACGGTGGATATCCGTTTTTGTGAGGTAATTAAGTAGCCGGCGCCGTTGGCCGACCATGAGTAGAAGTCCACGACGGCTGTGATGATCGTGCTTGTGGGTCTTCAAATGTCCGGTGAGGTCTGCGATCCGACGGCTCAGCATCGCGATCTGGACTTCGGGTGAACCGGTATCACCGGGTTTGGTGCCGTATTCGGCAATAATTTCTTGCTTGACAGCGGTATCTAGCGGCATTTATTCCTCTCGGACGTACCTTCTCGACCACAAAAGAAGTCGAAGTGGGCACTGATTTCATTGACACGAATCTGGAAGCGCCCGCCTCCAAACCGTCTTGTGAAACGAGCCTAGCATTCACTGCTCCACTTCATCACGCTGGCTCTGGTGGGAGTAGTTCTGAAACTGTTGCTACATCGACTGCGATTTGCACCAAGTAGTCGTCCAGACTCCCAAACACTTCCTGAGATCGAATAAATTCAGCGAACTCCACCCCCACACGTGCCCCGTAAAGCTCAAGGTCGGTTCGATCCAGTACGTAGGCCTCCACACGCTGGCTTCTTCCCTGAAATTGTGGGTTCGTTCCCACCGAAATGGCTGCGGGAAGCCGATCTCCTGACACAATCACGTAGCCTGCGTACACGCCATCTGCGGGGACGAGTAGCTGGTCATCCCAGTCCAAGTTTGCGGTCGGGTAACCCAATTCACGTCCGCGCTGGTCTCCCCTCACCACCGTTCCGCTCAGGATAAAATTCCTGCCCAGCATTTCTGCGGCCAAGTGAACTTTCCCGGACCCGACTAACTCCCGAATTCGGGTCGAGGAGATAGTTCCACCAGATTGAACTAAATCAAAGATCTGGACCAAAAAGCCCAACTCAATTCCATTTTCCGTGAGCGTTTTCGCATCTCCACTCCCATTTCGACCATATGTGAAATTCTCGCCGACCCAGACGATCTGCGCTCCTAGGCGATCTCGGAGAAAATCACGTGAAAACTCTAACGGGGCCAAGTTGGCTAGTTCGGGTGTGAAAGAAACAACCTCGACGTGATCAACACCACATTGCGTCAGTAATTCCTTGCGGTGGGCTAGGTCGCTAATGGACTTGGGTGCGTAGCCCGGCCGCACGATGGCATTCGGGTGCGGATCAAATGTGCACACTGTCAAGCTAAGGCCCGCGTGAGTTGCAGCCGTCTTTGCTGATGTGACGAGGGCCTGATGGCCTAGGTGAACTCCGTCAAAAATGCCAATGCAAACCAATGACTCAGATGCGCTCACATTCACAGGGTACTGGGTGACTGGGCACCGCTGGGAAAGACGGCAATATATGCACAACTCTCATCGACTCTCTGTGCAATGGCCGCCAGTATTCCTTGGTGATCAATTAAGGCGATCACTGGTTGAGCACATTCATCAGGCCAAGAAATTCGTTGCCCCATGCGCACTGCCGCGGACTGGTCCACCCCCATGTCGAAAATCGGCCAAGTGAGGGTAGCCACTTGAGCAAGGGAAAGCGTATGCACCCATGGATCGGCCGCACTTTCTAACAAGCCCAAGTCGTTCGCAACTTCTTGGCCAAATGCGCCCACCGAAGTGCGGCGCAACGCGGTCAGATGCCCGCCCACGCCCAGCGCTACCCCTAAATCACGAGCGATAGCTCGAATGTAGGTGCCGGATGACACCATCACATTAACTTCGATATCAAGGAAATCCCCATGTGAATCCATATGAACGACCTCAAGATTGAACACGGTGACACTTCGCTCGGGAATGTCAACCACCTGGCCATCTCTCACCCGCGCGTAGGCCCGGCGGCCATCGATTTTGATCGCACTGACTGAACTTGGCCGCTGCAAAATTTCACCGCGTAATTCCTCAAGCGCCGCCTCAATCTCATCGGCTTGAAGATCACTCGTGCGGGTGAGCGGCCCCAATTCTCCTTCTCGGTCATCTGTTGAACTCGCCGCACCCAACCGGATCGTGCCGAGATACGTCTTATGGGACGTTGTGAGGTGACCAAGTAACCGAGTCCCGGAATTAATTCCCAGCACCAAAACACCCGTGGCCATCGGGTCCAGCGTTCCTGCGTGACCAACTTTGCGAGTATTGAATATTCTGCGCACCCGAGCAACTACATCATGTGAGGTGATGCCTGCGGGCTTGTCCACCAACAGCAGACCTGCGGGCATCTGTGCAACGGCGGCGCTAATCCCCATGGGTCGCTAATCGCCTTCTGTCTCGCGATAGGGGTTAACTTCCCCCGCATGATGTGCACCTCTCGCTTGCTCATGCACACGGGCATCGGACGCCGCGGCCTCACGCAAGAGCTGCTCAACGTGGGCCGCATTCTCCGGGATCGCGTCTAGGACAAACTCCAGCGACGGGGTGAATTTAACCCCTGTTCCCCTGCCCACTTCGGTTCGCAGCATTCCTTTACTCGAGGCCAACGCGGCGGCAGTGGACTCCCGTTCCTCTTGGGTTCCTAGTACCGTATAAAACACGCTAGCGTCGCGTAAATCTGGAGTAAGTCGGACGTCTGTGATCGTGATGAAGCCCATGCGCGGATCTTTGATCCGTGTCTCCAAAGTTTGTGCAACTATCACTTTGATTCGATCGGCTAACTTTCGCGCACGCGCTTCACTGGCCATGATGACCCTCCTTGAGTTACTTGCGTGGCTTCTCACGCATTTCAAACGTTTCGATTACATCGTCGACCTTGACATCCTGATAGGAACCAAGATTGATACCGCACTCGAATCCTTCTCGAACCTCAGTGGCATCATCTTTGAAGCGGCGTAGGGTCGCAATTGTCAAATTGTCAGCGACAACAGCACTATCGCGTACCAATCGCGCTTTGCTATTGCGTCGAACCTCACCGCTGCGCACCAAGCAACCTGCGATCGTTCCGAATTTGGACGATTTGAAAACATCACGCACTTCGGCCGTGCCGAGTTGAATTTCTTCGAACTCGGGCTTGAGCATTCCCTTGAGAGCTGCCTCAATTTCATCAATCGCCTGGTAAATGATGCTGTAGTAGCGCACGTCGACGCCTTCGTGGGTTGCAAATTCTGCAACCTTGCCTTCAGGTCGAACATTGAAGCCAATAATAATTGCTTTAGATGCGCTGGCCAGCGTGACATCACTCTTGGTGATTGCACCGACCCCCCTGTGAATTACACGCAATGACACCTCATCGCCAACGTCAATCTTGAATAGCGCGTCTTCGAGAGCCTCAACCGAACCTGACACGTCACCTTTAAGAATCAAAGTGAGCTCTGACACTTCGCCGCGCTCAATTGACTCCAAGAAGTCCTCGAGTGAACGTTTCACTCGATTCTTTGCCAACATGGCATTGCGCTCACGTGCTTGGCGCGTTTGTGCAATCTGACGAGCAATCCGGTCTTCCCGCACCACCAAGAAACTGTCCCCAGCTCCGGGGACCGACGTCAGCCCGAGCACTTGAACTGGGGCAGAAGGTCCCGCGATGTCCACAGTATTTCCTTGGTCGTCGAGCATCGCTCGAACACGGCCAAAAGCGTCTCCGGCCACAATCGAATCGCCCGGGCGCAGTGTTCCGCGTTGCACCAGAACAGTTGCAACCGGACCACGACCACGATCCAGATGCGCCTCGATTGCAACACCCTGCGCGTCCTGGTGCGGATTTGCTAGCAGATTGAGCGCTGCATCTGCCGTCAACAACACAGCCTCAAGTAGTGATTCGATCCCAATATCGTTTTTAGCTGACACGTCAACAAACATCGTGTCGCCGCCAAAATCTTCAGCCACTAATCCATACTCGGTGAGTTGTCCACGCACCTTCGTTGGATCCGCGCCCTCTTTATCAATCTTGTTAACGGCCACCACGATGGGGACACCGGCTGCTTGGGCGTGGTTGAGCGCTTCAATCGTTTGCGGCTTTACGCCATCGTCGGCTGCAACCACCAATATTGCAATATCGGTGACTTCCGCACCGCGGGCACGCATGGCTGTGAACGCCTCATGGCCGGGTGTGTCAATGAAGGTAATTGGACGTTCACCATCTTGGGAACGGGCAATCACCTGGTAGGCGCCAATGTGTTGCGTGATACCACCGGCCTCAACAGATGCAACATTTGTCTTGCGTATTGCATCCAGTAGTCGAGTCTTACCGTGGTCAACGTGACCCATGACGGTGACAACGGGTGGGCGCGCTTGCAGATCCGCGTTTTCACCTTCGTCTTCGCCAAACTCAAGATCGAATGTCTCCAAGAGTTCACGGTCTTCGTCTTCTGGTGAGACAACCTGGATCACGAAGTTGAGTTCGGAACCCAACAATTCCAGCGTGGCATCGTCAATTGACTGCGTTGCCGTCACCATTTCGCCCAGACCAATCAGCACCTTCACCAAGTCAGCCGATGATGCATCGATTTTGTCAGCGAAATCGGTGAGGCTGGCGCCGCGTGGAAGTCGGACACTTTCCCCATTACCGCGTGGCAAACGCACGCCGCCCATCGATGGTGCTTCCATATTGTCAAACTCTTGACGCTTGGCACGCTTGGACTTTCGCCCGCGCGAAGGACGTCCGCCTGGCCTACCAAATGCACCCGCCGTATTTCCGCGCCCGCCGGTGCGAGCACCTGGGCGCCCGCCTCCTGCGCCGCCAGGACCACCCGGGCCACCGGGACCACCGGGACCACCGGGACCACCCGCACTACCTGTTCCACCGGGACCACCGGGCGCACCGGCTCCGCCCGGACGTGCCGGGCGATTAGTGAAGCCACCGGGTCGACTGGGACCGCCTGCACCGCCCGGTCGACTGGGACCGCCAGCTCCACCCGGACCTGCTGGCCTCTGTGGTGGGCGCGCTGAAGGCATGGTGCCCGGGTTGGGTCGCGGTACTCCGGCAACTCCACCGGGGCGTGGCGCTGCCGGGCGTTCGGTGCTGGGTGAACCAAATGGATTGTTTCCGGGGCGCGGCGCCGGTTTGGTCATGCCGGTGCCACCAAATGGGTTGTTTCCGGGGCGCGGTCCAGCTGGCTTGGGGGTCGGTGCCGAATCGGTTGATTCGGGATCAACTTTTGCTGCGAGCTTTGCCGCAGGTGTGGCTGCTACATCGGTTGCTACCGGCTCAGCGGGCACTACAGATTCCGGATCTGCCACGGGTTCTGTTGCGGGCGCGGGGACAGCGGCCTTCTTAGCTGCCTTTTTGGCCACCTTTTTTGCAGGCTTCTCCTCACCAGGAGGAATTGGGGGTAATGCCTCTTTTAGCCGGCGGGCTACTGGTGCTTCAACCGTTGACGACGCGGAACGAACAAACTCGCCCATGTCTTGAAGTTTGGCCAGAACAGTCTTGCTGTCCATACCAAGCTCTTTAGCGAGTTCATATACCCGAACTTTTGACACAACTCTCCTGTCTTGGTCCGGGCTTTGCTTACCGGACCGTTACTGGGCGCCTAGCATTTTCATGCGGACACGCTCATGCGAAGGCCTTCATTGAGAAGCGCTCATCTTTGTTTTCACGGTCAACCTCTTTTATGTCTTGATTGGTCTGGTCTTGGCCTTACCGTGTAATTTTCGCCGCTTACGAAGAAGTATTGCCTAATCGAACCCGGACGTGGCGCTCAATTGTGCCTGATCTAATTTCGCAAGCGTGCGCAAAAAAGCCCACGGATCACTAACAGTGCGCCAATCTACCGTGCCTGGGATCCGGAGTGCCCCGCGGACCCGCCGTTGACCCTTTTCTAGGCATGGGATCGATAAATGCACATAGGCTCCACGACCCGGAAGCGACTGCTTTTCATCCACGCTGACAGCGCTGAGCTCAGGCTGCCACGCCACGCGGATCATTGAAGATTTCGTGGCCCGGATGCGGCAGCCAATACAGGTTCGCTCTGGTTGTGGCATATCGCGTGACCAAACGGATTAACGCTGGACTATGACCCAGAAGTCGGTGCTGGCTCGGGTTCGGGTGCCGAAGTGGGTGCCGAATCGCTACGAATATCAATTCGCCATCCAGTCAGGCGGGCTGCTAATCGGGCATTTTGCCCCTCGCGTCCAATGGCCAATGAAAGCTGATACTCCGGTACCAGTACGCGTGCGCTCTTCAGTTCGGGATCAGTGATCGTCACTGACGTGACTTTCGCAGGAGATAGGGCCTGGGCAATCATCTCGGCCGAATCGTCACTGTGATCGACAATGTCAATCTTCTCCCCGCCCAGCTCGCTCATGATTTGACGGACGCGTTGGCCTTGTGGGCCGATGCAGGAACCCTTTGCATTGACCTCTGCTTTGTGCGAACGAACAGCGATCTTGGAGCGATGCCCCGCCTCACGTGCGATTGCCATGATTTCTACGGTTCCGTCGGCGATCTCAGGGACCTCGAGTGCGAAGAGCTTGCGGACAAGTTCGGGGTGACTTCGCGAGACAGTTACCACGGGGCCTTTGAATCCTTTGCGTACTCCGGTTACCAAGCACTTAATGCGCGCTCCATGTGGGTAGCTCTCCCCTGTGGCCTGTTCTTCAGGTGGCAGGTTCGCTTCAATTTTTCCGATATCCACACGAACCATGCGCGGGTTAGTGCCCTGCTGAATCACTCCGGAAACTAGGTCGCCCTCGCGGCCAGTGAACTCGACCAAGGTGGCATCCCCCTCCGCTTCACGCAGCCGGCCCAGTAGGACTTGCCGGGCGATGCTTGCGGCCACACGGCCAAAGCCGTCGGGGGTGTCATCGAACTCTGGGCTGAAGGTTGCAACTTCACCCGCGGCGACTGATTCAGGTGAGGTGAGCGCCTGCTGGGCCCACACGGTCACGTGCCCACTCTTACGGTCAAGCTCAACGCGTGACTTTTCACATGATCCCGGGCTGCGTTGATAAGCAACGAGTAATGCGGCCTCGATGGTTTCAACCAAGAGATCCAGGGAAAGGTTCCGTTCCCTCACAAGCGCTTTCAGCGCGCTGACATCAATATCCACGTTTACTCCTCACGGTTGAATTCGATTTGGACAGTGCCTTTGTCAACATCAGGAATTCTGAACACCACGACATTGCCTTTGGGGTCAGTGCCGCTGATCTGCTCGCCCTCAACCGATTGAACTCGAATCAAGGTGTTGGTTTGCTCGCCTATAAATGACACATCAACCAAACGACTAATTGCCCGGCGCCAATGTCGAATGTGGGTCAGCGGTCGATCTGTTCCGGGCGAGGTAACTTCCAGAACGAAAGGATTTTCCTCGAGTTCTTCAATGGAATCAAGTGACTCGGAGATTGCACTACTAATCTTTGCGACTTCGTCGAGGTCAACGCCACCATCTTTATCGACGACTACCGTGAGCACTTCACGTCTTCCGGCGTTCTTAACTGAGCAGTCCTCAAGATCCACGCCCATGGAGGTGCATACGGCTTGTGCGGCATCGCGTGCGCTTTCAAGTGGTACACCCATAATTCTCACCGCGATTTCCAGTTGTGATTGGTCAGTTGTGATGCATACTCTACATCCACGTATCCCACGCCAGCCGGATAATCAAAATTGCGACAATTCCAAGGAATACAAGCCGTACAAATGGGCTGCCTCGCCTAATTGCGGTTCGAGCGCCGAAATAGGCTCCGCAGATATTGCACACTGCCATCAGCAGGCCGAGTGTCCACAAAATGGAGCCAGAAAATCCAAAGACAATTAGGGCTGCGGCATTGGTACCCAGATTGACAATCTTGGCTGCGGATGAAGCCAAAAGAAATGAATAACCCAGCAGGCCGACGAGAGCGATCAACAGAAACGAACCAGTCCCAGGCCCAAAAATTCCGTCGTAGAAGCCAATGATCGCCCCGACGAATATTGCGACCGCGTAGTGCCGGGTGCCACCGCTCCAACGCATATTGCTTTCCGCACCCATGAGTGGATTCATCAATGTCCAGATCCACACAATCACCAAAGCGATGACAACCGCAGTACCGAAATATTTCGTGGGGACCGCATGCGCGGTGGTAGCTCCTAGGGCCGAAAACGCAAATGCCACACTCGCCATGGGCAGTGCGGTTTTCCAATCAGGAGTAAGATTTTTGATATAGGTGCGCGCCGCGGTCGCTGTCCCAAAAATGCTCGAGAGTTTGTTGGTTGCAAGCGCATTGACTTCACTCCCAGCTGGAAGCGCAATAAACAATGCTGGCAATTGCAGCAGCCCTCCCCCGCCGCTCACAGCATCGACCCAACCTGCTGCGCCTGCTGCAAGCGCCAGGAGTAGAACCGTCCAGATGCTTAGTTCGTACATATGCGGTGCACTGCGGCGATTGCATCGCTTACTGCAATATCAACGCGCTCGCCACTTGCACGATCCTTTACCTCGATCACGCCTCTTTCCAAGCCCTTACCGATGACAACGATCGTGGGAACGCCAATCAATTCGGAATCATTAAACTTGACGCCGGGTGACACACCTCCCCGGTCATCAAGGATCACGCGCAAACCCATTTGGTCCCAGATCTGCGCGAGCTCTTCGGCTTTGGTTGCTACGTCTTCTGACTTGCCAGCGGCCACCAGATAAACGTCTGCGGGGGCTATCTCACGCGGCCACACCAAGCCTTTGTCGTCGTGGTGCTGTTCAGCAATCACAGCTACTGCTCGGGAGACGCCTATTCCATAGGAACCCATGGTGACCGTGACCAAATCGCCTTTTTCATCCAGCACCTTAAGGCCCAACGCTTCGGCATATTTGCGACCAAGCTGGAATATATGTCCAATTTCGATACCGCGGGCCAAGTTTATTGTTCCCCCACATGATGCGCAGGGGTCTCCATCAAAGACTTCCGCTACGTCGATTAACCCGTCAGATTCAAAGTCGCGCTCACACACCAAGTCATACACGTGCTGGCCTTGAACATTGTCCCCGGTGATCCACCGAGTGCCTCTTACTACCCTGGGATCAGTCAGGAATTCAATCCCGCTCGTGGACTTTTTACCCAGCGCACGTGGTCCGATGTAGCCCTTAATGAGTGCCGGGTGTGCGGCGAAGTCTGCCTCTTCAAATGGACGAGCCACTCGCGGATACAAAGCAGCTTCGAGTCTGCGAGTGTCAATCTCGCGATCACCGGGCAAGCCGATCGCAAGCGGTTCTTCACTGCCATCAGCGTTAGTTACGATAAGCAAAATATTTTTTAAGGTATCGGCCGCATTCCACAGACGGTCAGCTCGCGCCAAATCTGCCCGATCATTAGACAAGTTGACAAGTGAGGCAATCGTTGGGGTTTCAGGGGTCTGCTCTGCATGTGAAGCTGGCAGTTCCGTTTCCAGATTGATTCCGGGATCAAATGAAGCCAATGGGATGTGGAGCGCCTCGACATTGGCCGCGAAGCCACAGTCGCATCGCACATAGGTATCTTCGCCGAACGGGCTATTAGCAAGGAACTCCTCGCTGCGAGATCCACCCATTGCACCAGCCATTGCAGAAACTATTACGTAATCGACTTTCATGCGTTTAAATGTGGAGACGTATGCGTCTCGATGTCGATTGTACGAAAACTCCAGCCCCGCATCATCGACATCAAATGAGTAAGAGTCCTTCATAACAAACTCACGGCCACGAAGAATGCCAGCACGTGGCCGCGCTTCATCACGATATTTCGTTTGAATCTGGTAAATCCACAGCGGAAGGTCGCGATACGAGGAGAATTCCCCTTTCACCATCTGGGTGAACATTTCCTCATGCGTGGGACCTAAGAGGTAGTCATTGCCCTTACGATCTTTGAGGCGAAAAAGGTTGTCGCCGTATTCGGTCCAGCGACCGGTCGTTTCATAGGCTTCACGCGGCAGTAATGCTGGAAAGTGCACCTCTTGGAAACCCGCTTGATTCATTTCCTCGCGGACGATTGCCTCCACATTGCGAAACACTTGATAACCGAGTGGCAACCACGAGAAGATGCCGGGGGCAATTCTGCGAACATAACCGGCCCGCACGAGCAAATTGTGGCTGGGTACTTCTGCGTCGGCCGGATCCTCGCGCAATGTCCGCACAAAAAGGGTTGACATGCGCTGAATCACGGTTACCTCAATTTCGATTGATCGATACACCTGCAGTGGGCGGATCTTCCACCTCTGCGTCAGAGAGTAGTGGCCAGTGAACCGTTACTCTTCTTGAGGTTAAAACAAGACTGTGGCAAAGGTGGCGTGTTGCTCGAAACCAAGTTGTGCATAGGTTTTGCGCGCAGGGATATTGAAGTCGTTTACATACAGGGTGACGCTTGACGCAAATGCTTCGCGGATCTGCACTATGGCAGCCGCCAGAGCTGGTACGGCAAGGCCTTGGCCTCTTAGCGCGGGGTCAACCCACACGCCTTGGATCTGGGCCGCATCTGCGGTGGTAAATCCCACTTCAACCTTAAAAAGTACCCGACTGTTTTCAATGAGAGCGAATGCCATCCCCGAGCTCACTACTTCGGCGATTCGCCGGCGGTACTGAAGTTCTCCCCCATGAGCAATTGGAGAGACTCCCACTTCGTGGGTAAACATGTCCACACACGCTGGGAACAACATGTCGATCTCATCGCTTTGCACCGCGCGCACCCTTGGGTCAGTGGGAACTTCTGGCTCGCGGTCAATCACGAGAAACGGCTGATTATCGCGCACCACGCGGGCCTTGCCCCAAAACATCTGCATGCCCTCCCAGATCCCAAGTACCTCCGACTGCTGGCCCAGTAAAGATGAGCTACGCCGGCCGGCTCGAATCAGTTCTTGAGCAAATGCACTGCGCGCTGATTCGTCAGTGTTCACCGGGACGATATTTGCCCCAACAAAAAGCATGCTCTGAATTTCACCTGCATTTACATAACCCCACAGCGCCCCACCTAGCCTCCAATGGTCAATGAGAGCTGCCTCAATCCGGCTGATGACGAACCCATTTACCTGGGCATTTTTTTGTGCGAGTGCGAGCGCTTGTGGCAGCTCGCGCTGCAAGACATTACGAACGTCGCCGGAACTAAAGCTCACGGTTGGTTCGCGCTGAATAATGCTCATCTGATTGGGCTAAACCGTGATGACGGAAGGCTCGCCTTTAGTGTCCATGGACTCCGCGAGTTTCAAGGCTTCCTCGATAAGTGTCTCGACGATCTGTGACTCGGGAACTGTCTTGATGACCTCACCTTTGACAAAGATTTGCCCTTTTCCGTTACCCGAAGCCACACCGAGATCAGCTTCACGGGCTTCACCGGGTCCGTTGACCACACAGCCCATAACCGCGACTCGAAGCGGAACCTCGAGGCCTTCCAATCCTGCCGTCACCTGTTCGGCCAAGGTGTACACATCAACCTGAGCACGACCACATGAAGGGCACGAGACAATTTCGAGTCCGCGTTGACGCAGATTTAAGGATTCCAAAATTCCGATGCCGACTTTTATTTCTTCAACCGGAGGCGCCGAAAGTGACACGCGAATTGTGTCACCGATTCCCCGCGAGAGCAGCCCACCAAATGCAACGGCTGACTTAATGGTTCCTTGGAAGGTCGGTCCTGCCTCAGTCACGCCCAAATGCAATGGGTAGTCGCACTGTTGCGCCAATTGCATGTAGGCCATCATCATGATCACCGGGTCGTGGTGCTTGACCGAAATTTTGATATCTCCAAACCCGTGTTCTTCAAATAGCGATGCTTCCCACAGGGCAGATTCAACAAGCGCTTCAGGCGTGGCCTTACCGTATTTTTCCAGCAGCCGTGGGTCTAGAGAGCCTGCATTCACCCCAATCCGAATCGGAGTCCGAGTTTCTAAAGCAGCCTTGGCTATCTCGCCAACTTTGTCATCAAACTTTTTAATATTTCCTGGATTCACTCGGACTCCCGCACAGCCAGCATCTAACGCGGCAAAAACGTATTTCGGTTGGAAGTGAATGTCGGCTATCACTGGGATTCCAGATTTCTTTGCAATCTGCGATAGCGCATCCGCGTCGTCTTGGGTTGGCACGGCAACCCGGACAGCTTGGCAACCGGCAGCGGTCAACTCAGCGATCTGCTGCAAGGTGCTATCCACATCAGCCGTCACGGTCGTACACATCGATTGAACGCTTACCGGCGCATCGCCTCCCACGGCGAGCGGCTTGTTGCGGTGCTGAAGAATCAGTTGCCGCGACTTGCGCCTCGGCGCGACGACCGGTGGTGGTGGTGCGGGAATTCCTAGATCAATGCTCACCACCCCATTATCGGCCCTATTGTTTAACCCAGCGAGATGGGCTTCACTAAATCAGCCCAAATCACAATTACTCCCATGGCCACGAGCACCGCGGCTACTACATATGCCACCGGAAGCAAGCGAGCGGTATCCACCGGACCCGGGTCGGGCCTGCCCCTTAACCGGGCTATCTGACGCCTGATTCCTTCATAGAGAGCTCCGGCTACGTGACCACCGTCCAGGGGTAAAACCGGAATCAAATTAAACAGGAAAAGAAAAAGATTTAACGAAGCGGCCAGCCCCAGAAATGTAGCTGCTTTCGAAGATATGGGGGAATCCATGCTCGCGATCTCGCCACCAAGTCGACTGGCACCAACGACCGATACTGGTCCGTCAATTGCTCGGTCTTGCCCCCCCAGCAAGGTGTCAGTTACCAGCTCATATAGCCGAACAGGTAGTGAGATCAAAGCCTGAACTGTGCGAACTGTGATATCCCACATAAAACCCGGAACTGTCGTTATTGGCTGCCGTTCGTACTCGAACGCTGGACGTATGCCCAGGAATCCAACGGTATTACTTTCCCCTGTCTGGACCCCGTTTTCGTCGTAGACCGGTCGGGTGACTTCAGCAACAAAAAGTGGCAGCGAGACTTGACCTTCACCGCGATCAACTACAAGGGTTGTCCCCACATTGGGATTTGCAACGATCCAATCTGTTACCTGCTCCCAAGACGTCGCCGATTGTCCACCCACCGAGACGATCGTGTCACCCTGTTGTAATCCGGCCTGGATCGCTGGGGTTGACACAGTTCCCTCGGGGCAGATCCCCGATGGTAAGGAATCACCAGTGGGTTGCACAAGCGTCGGTGTACATGGCACAACGGCAGCGACATTGAGTGAAGGTTGCGGCAAACCGATTCCTACGAGCACTATTGCGAAGAAGACAAAAGCCAGTACGAGGTTCATTACCGGGCCGCCGAGCATAATGATGACGCGTTTATGCACCGGCAACTTGTAGAACAAGCGGCTCTCGTCACCAGGGAGGACTTCATCAAATGAGGCTTCCCTCGCTTGAGCAACCAAAGATGCGAATCGTCCGGTCGACATCGAGCGTGACCGGCCTTCGGGGTCATCTTTTGCTGGAGGAAGCATCCCGACCATTCGGATGTACCCACCTAATGGGATTGCTTTGATGCCATATCGAGTCTCGCCACGAACCTTGGACCAGATTGTCGGGCCAAAACCCACCATGTAATCCGGTACGCGAAGACCAAATCTCTTGGCAGGCACAAGGTGTCCCACTTCATGCAGTGCAATCGAAAGGCCAATGATGAGCGCAAAAAGCACAATGCCGAGTACCTCTAACACCTATCCGCCCTTTCCAGTATTAATACTTCTCCACCCCTGTTTAACTAGCGAGTGAGCCGCCAAGGCTAAATTCGCGCGCCCAGCCGTCAGCGGCTAAGACGTCCTCAAGTGTAAGCGCGTTCCCGGATACGAAGGAACTTCCTGGCCCCAGGTCACCCGATCCGGCTAGGTGAAGATGTAACACGTGCTCAATGTGGTCCACAATTGACATAAAAGTGATCTCGCCGGCCAGAAATCCTGCCACGGCTGCCTCGTTTGCGGCGTTAAATACTGCGGGTGCGGTTCCCCCCGCTTCACCGGCAACCCGGGCAAGTCCCACGGCAGGGAACACTTCCTCGTCCAATGGCTCGAATGCCCACGTTGATGCCGTTTTCCAGTCACATGCCGGCGCAGCTTCGGGCACCCGGAATATTTCTCGCCCGGCGGACAAGCCCCAAGCAATGGGAATCCTCATATCGGGCGGACTGGCCTGTGCGATTGTTGACCCGTCGATGAACTCCACCATGGAGTGCACCACTGACTGCGGGTGCACGGTTACCTCGATATCGGCAAACGGCACGTCAAACAGCAGATGCGCCTCAATTACTTCCAAACCTTTATTCACCAAGGTTGCAGAGTTGATGGTGACCAAAGGGCCCATTTTCCAGGTGGGGTGCGCCAGCGCATCCTCTACGCTCACTTTTTCTAATTGCTTTCGGCTTTTCCCGAGAAATGGACCCCCACTCGCAGTAATAATAAGTTTTCGCACTTCAGAGCTTTTCCCCGCGAGCAAGCATTGAGCGACAGCAGAATGCTCCGAATCAACTGGAATAATTTGACCCGGTCGGGCAAGGTGAGAGACCAAGTCCCCTCCAATAATGAGGGACTCCTTATTCGCTAGGGCCAATCGGTTGCCTGCGGCCAGGGTTTCTAAAGTTGCCTTGAGGCCAGCGGCTCCCGCAATCGCGTTGAGCACGATGTCCACATCGAGTCGGGCTAGTTCTTCCGGAGCACTCGGGCCAATGACCAACTCGGGAAGAACGTGATCCCCCTGGGAAAAACCGCGATCTTGTACGCCTGCGAGGAGATGCATCTGCACGTCTTGGCCACAAGTTCCACGCGTCACCCCCACGACTTCGACTTCGAATTCGATAGCCGCCGAAGCCAAAGATTGGGCATTCACACCGGTCGCGCACAGGGCCACGACAGTGAAGCGGTCTGGGTTACGTCGAATAATGTCCAATGCCTGGACACCGATTGAACCGGTGCTGCCAAGAATCACAACTCGAATTGGTCCCGTGTGCGAATTACTCACAGATGCAGTTTAGGAGATGATGGGGTTGCCTGCTCTGCATCCACCCTGTGCTTGCCCCAATCGGTCCGCCCTCTCGCCGCTCAAAGGAATTCCTATGCCCATCGATTCGGAACACGTTATCAACGGAGTTACGCAAGAGCGCAATTTAGTCACCGAATTGCCAGGCCCCCGTTCACAGGCATTGCTCGCCCGCAAGGCAGATGCAGTTTCCTCGGGTGTGGGCATCGGGCTTCCGGTTTTCGTCACAAAAGCCGGTGGCGGGATTCTGGTTGACGCGAACGGTAACTCATTAATTGATATGGGTTCAGTTAATGCAACGATCTCCCAATTCGAGTGAATAATCAACATTTACGGTCACAACTTTGTCACGACCGTCTCCAAAATGCGCAAAGTCACAGTTTTGTATAAATTTTGGGTAACTTAATACTTAAAGCTGGGTAAAAACATATGATCAAGCATGTTTTAAGGCAGAAATGCTTTCCAACCAATATACCCATCGAATTGGAGTTACACATGAGTGTTGTGCGTGCCGCCTTGGTTCAAACAGATTGGACCGGGGACAAGGAATCTATGATCGTTAAGCACGAAAAGTACGCGCGAGAAGCTGCCGCCGCAGGGGTGAAGATTATTTGTTTTCAAGAGCTCTTCTACGGGCCCTACTTCTGCCAGGTTCAAGACGCCGAATATTACGCGTACGCGGAGGCCATACCTGGACCCACAACGGAAAGATTCCAGGCATTGGCGCGCGAATTAGAGATGGTCATGGTTTTGCCCATGTATGAAGATGCCGGACCGGGTTTCCTTTATAACACCGCCGCCGTGATCGATGCCGATGGAAGCTATTTGGGTAAATACCGCAAACAACACATCCCCCACGTCAAGGGTTTCTGGGAGAAGTTCTATTTTCGTCCCGGCAATGGCGGCTACCCCGTCTTTGACACTGCCGTAGGCAAAGTGGGCGTGTACATCTGCTACGACCGCCATTTCCCTGAAGGCTGGCGGGCCCTTGGACTCAACGGGGCCCAAATTGTGTTCAATCCGTCTGCGACCTCGCGCGGTTTGTCCCAGTACCTGTGGAGCATTGAACAACCAGCCGCGGCGGTCGCCAACGAATATTACGTGGGCGCAATCAACCGGGTTGGTATCGAAGATCTCGGAGACGACGACTTTTATGGACAGTCATATTTCATTGACCCTGAGGGCAGCTATGTGGGCGAAAAGGGCGATGCCTATAAGCCAGAACTCATAGTTCGCGACCTAGATCTTGAGTTGATCACGACGGTGCGGACGCGCTGGCAGTTCTACCGTGATCGTCGTCCTGATGCCTACCAAGATCTCGTTCGTCCCTAGTTCACCCCTAGCTTGAGGAGTTCACATGACTACTTTGATCAAAAATGGTTTGGTGGTGTCGCCACAAGGCGCGATCGCTGCTGATGTGTTGATTGATGGCGAGAAAATAGCCGCAGTCCTTACCCCCGGTGACACTTCGCTTGGGAACGAGCTGACCTCGACCGCGGATGTGGTGATTGACGCGGCTGGCAAATATGTGATTCCAGGTGGGGTCGATTCACACACCCACATGGAATTACCTTTTGGCGGGACGTTTGCGTCGGACACATTCGACACCGGAACACGCGCCGCTGCATGGGGTGGAACCACGACAATTATTGATTTTGCCGTGCAGAAATTCGGCGAACGGGTCCAAGACGGCCTCGCCACATGGCATGAGAAGGCGCGGGGAAACACGCACATCGACTACGCCTTCCACCAAATCATCGGTGGAGTAGACGATGACTCTCTTAAAGCTATGGACGAACTCGTCAATGAAGGTATTACCAGTTTCAAATTATTTATGGCTTACCCGGGCGTGTTCTACAGCGATGACGGTCAAATCTTGCGCGCCATGCAGACCGCAGCCAACAATGGCGGCATGATTATGATGCACGCTGAAAATGGCATTGCAATTGATGTTCTGGTGTCACAAGCTTTGGCTGCTGGCAAGACCGACCCCAAGTACCACTCACTTACCCGGCCCTGGGAAACCGAAGCCGAAGCCACGAATCGAGCGATCATGTTGGCTCGAATGACCGGTGCACCGCTCTACGTAGTCCATATGTCGGCTAAGCAAGCCGTCAAAATCCTGCAGGAAGCAAAAAATGATGCGTGGAATGTCTTCGGTGAGACGTGCCCGCAATACCTCTATCTCTCACTCGAAGAGCAACTCTCTCAACCTGGATTTGAAGGGGCGAAATGGGTCTGTTCAACACCACTTCGCTCAAAAGCCGAGGGACACCACGAGGAACTGTGGAAATATCTTCGGACAAACGACCTCTCAATCGTCAGCACGGACCATTGCCCTTTTTGTTTTAAGGAGCAAAAAGAACTGGGTGTAGGAAACTTTTCTGCGATCCCAAACGGCATTGGATCGGTTGAACACCGGATGGATCTGCTGTACCAGGGGGTTGTCGAAGGCAAAATCTCACTCCAGCGTTGGGTCGAGATCACCTCAACAACCCCAGCTCGGATGTTTGGCTTATATCCACAGAAGGGGGTCATTGCCCCGGGCTCGGACGCTGACATCGTGATCTACAACCCTTCCGGACGCACAGAAATTGGCTACCACAAGACTCATCACATGAATATGGATCACTCGGCATGGGAGGGGTTCAATGTGGATGGTCATGTTGACACGGTTCTCTCACGTGGCGCCGTAATTGTAGATAATAATGCCTATCTGGGTCATATGGGTCACGGTAAGTACCTCAAGCGCGGACTGAGTCAATATTTGATCTAGCCCCTGCACCAGTCTGAATGTAGTGTTAATTTTCCACTACGCGCTCATGACCGATATATAAGGAGAAACAAATGCGAACTATCCCCCATTGGATTAACGGGCAGGATGTAACACCGACATCCGGGAATTTCGGTCCGGTCTTTAATCCCGCGTTAGGGGAACAACAAGCGCAGGTTGGTCTGGCTAGCGTGAGCGAGATGAATTCGGCTATTGCAATTGCCAAAGCAGCCTTCCCTGCTTGGCGCGCCGCATCGCTGTCCAAGAAGGCCGAGATCATGTTCCGATTCCGGGAATTGGTGGTTGCCCATCGCGATGAAATTGCGGGGCTTGTGTCAATTGAGCACGGGAAAGTGCCCAGCGATGCCGCCGGCGAGCTGGCCCGTGGGATTGAGAACATCGAGTTTGCTTGCGGAATCCCCTCCCACATGAAGGGCGGATTTAGCGAACAGGTTTCCGGTGGTGTCGATGTGTACTCGATTAAACAACCACTCGGCGTTGTCGCAGGCATCACGCCGTTTAACTTCCCAGCAATGGTCCCCTTGTGGATGCTCACCAACGGTATTGCCGCAGGTAACACGTTCATCCTTAAGCCGAGCGAAAAAGATCCTTCGGTCACTGTGTTGTTGGCCCGGTTGCTCACCGAAGCAGGACTGCCCGACGGAGTTCTCAATGTTGTCCACGGTGACAAACTCGCGGTTGACACACTCTTGGAACACCCTGATATCGCAGCTGTCAGTTTTGTCGGCTCAACTCCGATCGCCAAATACATTTACTCAACCGGGACTGCGAACGGAAAGCGAGTACAAGCACTCGGCGGAGCTAAAAATCACATGGTGGTATTGCCCGATGCCGACATCAATATGGCCGCCGATGCGTCGGTGAGCGCCGGATTCGGTTCCGCTGGTGAGCGGTGCATGGCGATCTCAGTCATTGTGGCGGTGGGCGACGTGGCCGATCCACTCATTGAGGCCATCTCGGCGAGAATCCCAGCTCTCAAGGTGGGACCCGGTACAGATCCCGGCAATGAAATGGGCCCCCTGATCACTCAGGAGCACCGTAACAAAGTGGCTTCTTATCTTGCCGGCGCCGCTGCGGAGGGCGCAACGGTCGTTATTGATGGGCGCGAAGGCATCCTCCCAGAAAAAGGCTACTTCCTTAACCCCTCAGTGATTGACCATGTGCGCCCAGGAATGAAGGTCTACGACGAGGAAATCTTCGGCCCTGTCCTCTCGGTCATTCGAGTCGACACCTACGAGGAGGCCGTTGAGTTGATCAATGACCACCAATATGGAAATGGCACCGCCATTTTCACTCGAGATGGTGGGGCTGCTCGTCAATTCCAATTCGACATTCAGGTAGGAATGGTGGGCATTAACGTGCCCATTCCAGTCCCCGTCGCTTACTACAGTTTCGGCGGATGGAAGTCATCTTTGTTCGGAGATGCAAATATGTATGGACCTGCAGGGATTGAGTTCTATACCCACACGAAAACGATCACGTCACGCTGGCCGGACCCAGCAACTAGCTCAGTTGATTTAGGTTTCCCTCAAACTCGTTAACCACGGTTAATCCCCAAGGAAGGTTGTTGTTATGGATATTGGTGTTGTTCTCCAATGCACTCCCCCGTCTGCGCGAGTTGTGGATCTCGCCCGCAGAGCAGAGACTTACGGCTTCAAATACGTATGGACCTTTGATTCACATATTTTGTGGGAAGAGCCCTACGTGATTTACAGCAAGATTCTCAATGAGACTCGCAGCATCACCGTGGGGCCAATGGTTACCAATCCGGCTACGCGGGACATGACCGTTACCGCATCCGTATTTGCCACCCTCAATGAGATGTACGGCAATCGAACCGTAATCGGAATTGGCCGAGGTGATTCGGCAGTTCGCGTCACCAATGGTAAGCCGGTGAGCGTCGCCGACCTACGTCAATCTGTGATTGACATTAAAGGCTTGGTAAATGGGGAGACCATCGAATACAAGGGCAATGACCTTCGAATTCCTTGGGCATCAGAAAGTCGCACGCCGGTATGGGTTGCTGCGTACGGCCCCAAGGTGCTGGCTTTAACGGGAGAGGTGGGCGATGGATTCATTCTTCAACTCGCTGACCCGGCAATCGCCGAATGGACAATCAAGGCGGTGAAAGATGCTGCCAAAGCTGCTGGCCGCAACCCCGACGATGTAAAGATTTGCGTTGCGGCCCCCGCATACGTCACCGAAGATATTGCCCACGCTCGCGATCAGCTTCGGTGGTTCGGTGGCATGGTCGGAAACCATGTGGCTGACATTGTTGAGCGATATGGTGAAAACGATGGTGGTATTCCTCAAGCGTTAACCGATTACATCAAAGGACGCAAAGGCTACGACTACAACCAGCATGGTCAAGCGGGAAATACCCATGCTGACTTCGTCCCTGATGAGATCATTGACCGCTTTTGTATTATCGGTCCGCCTGAGGAGCAGATCCGGCGACTAGAAGAACTCAAAAGCCTTGGCGTTGATCAGTTCGCGCTTTATCTGCAGCATGACGATAAAGAACACACATTGGCTGAATATGGCGAGAAGATAATTCCCACCGTTGTCGAAAAACGGCTGGCCACAGAGTAAACATGTCTTCCGCACGGGAACGAATCGCAAAGGGAAGTGTTTCGTTGCTGTGGGCTCTTGCCGGAGTTGTTCTCATCGCAATTATGTGGGAGCTCACCAAGTTTGTAGGTACTGTCATTGAACTGCCTTTTAACACTTCCGATCAAGCCATGCCGCACGTATGGACCATGCTCTCGGGCTTCACCGCTCCAGAAGTGAGGGGATCTGAGACTACGGTTTTCCAAGCGGTGGTTTCGGCTGCGACTTACTCGTTCACTTTGGCGCTCGGCGGTTTCGTGATCGGAGTCACGGTCGGGTTGATTTTGGCGATAGTAATGCAACGTTTCCTATTTATGGAGCGTGGGCTACTGCCATTCGTTATCGCCTCACAAACCGTCCCATTGATCGCACTTGCGCCGCTGATTGTAGGAATCGGAAACCAAATCAGCTTTGGACCAATTCAATGGTCAACAACGTATTCGGTGATGTTCATCGCCGCTTACCTGGCGTTCTTTCCACTGTCCATCGGAGCCCTGCGTGGGCTCCACGCCCCGAGTCCAACTTCCCTTGAACTGATGCGTTCATACGCAGCCTCGAACAACAAAGTGCTGTGGAAACTTCGCTTTCCCTCCAGCGTTCCTTATCTTGTCCCAGCGTTAAAGGTTTCTGCCGCCGCGAGTGTTGTGGGCACTGTGGTTGCTGAAATCTCCACCGGAGTTCGCGGTGGAATTGGCCGACTCATGGTGGAGTATGCACGCGAAACCACCTCTCAGCCCGCAAAGGTTTATGTAGCTGTGTTCGGCGCAATTGCGTTAGGCCTTGTCGTTGCCGCCGTGATCTCAGCTGTCGACGTACTACTGACCCGAAACCTTCCCAAGAAAGGGCTCACATGACACCCACGCAACTTGACTCGGAGAATCCAGGCAGTGCCCTTGCCATCTCTGGCTTATCAAAAGTATTTAATGCAGGCAATCCCAATGAGGTTACGGCGCTCTCTGATGTACACCTGGATGTCCACACTGGGGAGTTCATTTCACTTATTGGTCCCTCCGGATGCGGAAAAAGCACGTTACTGCGCGTCATTGGCGACCTCACCGGGTTCGACTCGGGCAGTGTTCAGGTTTCTGGTAAGTCCCCGCAGGACGCCCGCAAAGAGCGTCTGTACGGAATCGCATTCCAGCAGGCCGCCCTTTTCGATTGGCGCACGGTTACCAGGAACATTGAGCTCCCACTTGAACTTGCCGGGTGGCAAAAGTCCCAACGCCAGGAACGATCCGCCGAACTTCTTGACATGGTTCAACTTTCCGAATTTGCCCACCACCGACCCTGGGAACTTTCTGGAGGTATGCAGCAGCGCGTTGCCATCGCCCGTTCCCTTGCAGTCGACCCGCCACTGCTTCTCATGGATGAACCATTTGGCGCGCTCGATGAAATGACGCGTGAGCGTATGCAAAATGAACTGCTTAAAATCCGGGTGGAGACCGGAAAAACAATCGTATTCGTCACTCATTCCATCCCCGAGGCTGTGTACCTCTCCGACCGGGTTGTCGTGATGTCACCTCGGCCGGGTCGCATAACAGCTGAAATTGACGTGGACCTCGGTAGCCGTGACGAAATGACTCGGGAGTCAGATCATTTCTTTCGCTGTGTCACATCCGTCCGAGAGGCGCTGCGAGCTCACGACACTTCCAACTCCACGTCTTCTTCGCACCGGGGCGAAATCTGATGAATACAAAACTGGGTCACGTGTGGCCTCCAATTTTGGTGGCCACAATATTTCTTGGCGGCTGGCAACTACTCGTTGTTGTTCAAGACCTAAAGCCTTTCCTGCTTCCGGCACCCAGCCTGATCGCCTCTGAGTTCTCCTCGGGTGCCGCCATGATGTGGGGCGCCGCCTATTACACCGCCACGACTGCTTTCCTGGGGCTTATTTTTGGAACCGTGCTTGGTTTGATCACGGCACTAATGGCTCAAAGGTTCATCACCGTTGACAAGTTGGTGGCCCCACTCGCGGCAGGGTTGGCAACTGTTCCGATCATTGCTTTAACCCCAATTTTAAATAATATGTTCAACATTACGAGCAGGACTCCACGAGTACTGGTCACCGCGATCATCGTACTTTTTCCCATTTTCGTCAACGTGACTCGAGGGCTCATTCAAGTACATGCCACCCAGCTCGAACTGATGCGGTCTCTAAACGCCACTCCCCGAACCACACTTCGAGTGCTCCGCATTCCTAACGCGATCCCGTTCTTTTTTACCGGGCTCAAGATTGCTGCACCACTGTCGGTAATTGCGGCCCTTGTCGCTGAGTATTTCGGTGGGCCACAACAAGGCCTTGGCAGCAGGATCGCAAGCGCAGCCGCTAATACTGCTTATGGCCGAGCTTGGGCCTATGTGCTGGCTGCGATTATCACGGGGTTGATTTTCTACCTCGCGATCATCGCACTTGAACGACTTATTACACCACGAACGGCTCAGGTCTCCACAACACATTAGTTTTTTCGTCAATCACACACAACAAGGAGGAAGAATGAATCAAAAGAAAAGCTGGATTCGCATAGTGGCTGTGGCCGCTTCGGGTCTTCTTTTGCTATCTGCATGTAGCAGTAGTGACGACACGGCAGCTGAGACTTCAGATGCCGCGACCGCCGAAGAAACTGTCGCTGAGGAAACTGCGGCTGAGGAAACTGCGGCTGAGGAAACTGCGGCTGATGACGGTGCCTGCACTGAACTCACGCCCGTTTCTTTGCAACTTCAGTGGTTCGTGCAAGCTCAGTTTGGTGGCTACTACGCCGCTAAGGACCTGGGCTACTACGAGGAGCAGTGTCTTGATGTGACTATTCTCGAAGGCGGTGTTGATATCGTTCCCCAGACTGTGCTTGCTCAGGGTGGGGCAGACTTTGCCATCTCCTGGGTTCCCAAGGCTCTTGCTTCACGTGAACAAGGTGCTGGAATTGTTGACGTCGCGCAGGTATTTCAAACCTCCGGAACACTACAAGTTTCATGGGCAGATTCCAACATCACCACCGCTGCTGACCTTGACGGAAAGATCGTCGGCAACTGGGGATTTGGAAATGAATATGAACTATTCGCCGGAATGACCAAGGCCGGGCTTGATCCGGCTAATGACGTTGAACTCGTTCAGCAACAGTTTGACATGCAAGCGCTACTCAATCGCGAGATTGATGCCGCGCAAGCCATGACATACAACGAGTACGCCATGGTTCTGGAAACCGTTAATCCCGACACGGGCGAGTTGTACCAGCCAAGTGACTTTAATGTCATCAACTGGAATGTTGAAGGTACGGCTATGTACAACGACGCAGTGTGGGCATCGGAAGAGCGCCTCAGCGATGCGGTGTACCAAGACACCACGCAGCGATTTGTTACTGCATCGCTCCAGGGCTGGATCCATTGCCGCGATAATGCACAACAGTGTGCTGACATCATCACCGCAAATGGCTCCAAACTTGGTGCAAGCCACCAACTCTGGATGATGAACGAGGTCAACAAACTGGTCTGGCCTTCACCCATGGGTGTTGGCATGATTGTGCCGGAACTGTGGACTCAGACAGTGAACGTTTCCCTCGACACCAAAAACCTTGAAGGGGCAACAATTATCACCGCTGAACCACCGGCCGAGGCATACACGAACCAATACGCTGAAGCGGCTATTGCGGCCCTCTCCGCTGAAGGTTTGGATACCACTGGAGATGGTTTTGCTCCCATTGAAGTGACGCTCAACGAGGGTGGCAACTAACCCTAGTTATTGGAGAACACAGTTAAGGGCGGGAGCATCAATGCTCCCGCCCTTAACCTTTGAAGTTGAGTAAAAACACCGCGCGGCCTCAGCCCCACTTAACTCTCCAAATTAGCCATTACGTGTTTGATGCGGGTGTAGTCCTCGAACCCGTACATGGACAAGTCCTTGCCATATCCAGAATGCTTGAATCCCCCGTGTGGCATTTCAGCGACAATTGGGATGTGGGTATTTATCCAGACACAACCGAAATCCAGACCCTTGGCCATACGCATTGCGCGGCCAAAGTCTTTTGTCCAGACCGAGGAAGCAAGACCATAATCCACCCCATTGGCGTAAGCCAGAGCTTGCGCTTCATCGTCAAATTTCTGGACGGTAATCACCGGACCAAAAACTTCTTTTTGGATCATTTCGTCATCCTGTTTAAGGCCTGCAATGACAGTTGGTGAAATGTAGAACCCGCGGCTACCTTGACGAGCACCCCCCGCAACTATCCGTGCATGCTTTGGAGCGCGCTCAATAAAGCCCAGTACCCGATCCATTTGGTCTGTGTTGTTCACGGGGGGTACAAATCCCTCGCCAGCCGGGCCGTCTTCAAACGTGGTTGAAGTTCCGACTGCCTGTTCCACCAGTGCAGCGACGAAGTCGTCGTAGATTCTGGGTGCTACCAGCATTCTGGTGGCAGCGGTGCAGTCTTGGCCCGCATTGAAGAAACCGGCCACAGCCAGCCACTCCGCGGCAGCCTCGATGTCAGCGTCATCAAAAATGACAACCGGAGCTTTCCCGCCAAGTTCTAGATGAACCCGCTTGACATCCGATGCCGCCGAAGCTGCGACCGCCATGCCAGCTCGTACCGATCCAGTGATGGACACCATTTGCGGCGTCTTATGTTCGACCAGTTCCTTGCCCGTATCTCGATCACCACATACAACGTTAAAAACTCCGTCGGGCAGCGCACCCGATTGTGCAATCAGCTCGGCCATTTTCAGAGTTGACGCAGGAGTTGTGTCACTTGGCTTGAGCACGACGGTGTTTCCCGCCGCGATTGCTGGAATGAACTTCCATACAGCCATCATCATGGGGTAATTCCACGGGGTTACCTGACCGATTACCCCTATCGGCTCCCTCCGCACCATTGAGGTAAATCCGGACATATATTCACCCGCAGCCTTGCCTTCAAGGATTCGGGCTGCACCTGCGAAAAACTTGATTTGGTCAATCATGGGTGGAAGTTCCTCCTCCATGGTGACCGGAATCGGCTTGCCAGTATTTTCACTCTCAATATCAACGAGCTCTTGTGCGTGGGCCTCAA
>Ga0115564_10001049_pt1 | contig 26135 bp, 30 predicted proteins | sample COGITO_mtgs_1105_7_FD_88680 | JGI IMG/M metagenome (GOLD analysis project Ga0115564, IMG submission 88680) | Pelagic marine microbial communities from North Sea - COGITO_mtgs_110523 | ecosystem: Environmental > Aquatic > Marine > Epipelagic | place: Germany:Helgoland, sampling site Kabeltonne...
CAATAGTCATACCATTTGTTTTCAACAGTTGACGCATCATATTTTGAAGGAATAGACATATTTTGGAATAGTTTTTGAATATTAATTTACAAAAGTACTTATATTTTATTTTCTTTAGAATTATTAATTGATTTTATATGAGTACATTTTTGTAGTTTGAAAAAAAAGTATTTAATTTACATTAATAAATATACTATATCATGAAAAATCTATTTACGTTATTATTAATTTCCATGTTTAGTTTGGGAATCTATGCACAAGAAAAAGTTGCAAAAATTGAATTTGAATCTGAAACAATCGATTATGGAGTCATTGAAAAAGGTTCTGATGGCATTCGTGTTTTTAAATTTAAAAACACAGGCGATGCTCCTTTAATAGTTTCTGCTGTAAAATCAAGCTGTGGCTGTACGGTTCCTAAAAAACCAACAGCACCTATTTTACCTGGCGAAAACGGTGAAATTGAAGTAAAATACGACACAAAACGAGTCAACCCAATTCGAAAAACAATTACAGTCACTTCTAATGCGGAGACACCTACGGTTGCTCTTAAAATTAAAGGAACTGTCATTGACTCTAGCAAGGCGAGTGTCATTGGAGATAAAGACAAAAGCGTTTTAGAGCAATAAGCTTTAATTCTTTTAAATATAAAAAAAGCATCTTAATTGGTGCTTTTTTTTATGCTATAAATCGTGGAATCTAAATTGATATTTCATGAGAACCCCACTCTTGTTATACTTAAAAGGGCTATTAAAAAATTTGTTTTTTCTAAAGGCAACCCATTGTGATTTGTAATTAAATACTCCGTTAAAACGATGTAACACATCTCCCAATAGACTCCCATTTCTTAACGTATTGATCTTCGCTTTTTGAATGGATGTGGAATCAAGAAAAGCCACAATGCATCACTCTCGCCCGTATCTATTAAAAGATTGACAGGAACGACTTGATTACTTAATGTCACATACGCTCGGTAGTAATAAGGGGCTACAGACAATTTACGTCAGTTTTATTTAAATAATAGTTAAAGAGCTTTATTTTATACAAACTTTAAGATAAATTTGTAGGCAATATATATTTTAGAACTATGCCAAAAATCTCTCGTAAAGGAGCGCTAATGCCACAATCGCCCATTAGAAAACTAGTGCCTTATGCCGAACAAGCAAAGAAAGAAGGCGTAAATGTCTATCATTTAAACATCGGTCAGCCTGACATTAAAACTCCCGAAGTGGCATTAAACGCTGTTAAAAACAATACGTTAGACATCTTAGCTTACAGTCGTTCGGAAGGTTCAGAAATATACCGTACAAAATTAGCAGCCTATTATGAAAAAAATGACATTCATGTCAGTGCCGAAGACATCATCATAACCACTGGAGGCAGCGAAGCCTTATTTTTTACTTTTGGGAGCATCATGGATCCCGAGGATGAGGTGATTATTCCTGAACCTTTTTATGCAAATTATAATGGGTTTTCAACAGCTCAAGGTGTAAAAGTGGTGCCAGTTGTTTCTAATATTGAATCTAATTTTGCCTTACCCCCTATTGTAGACTTTGAAGCCTTAATTACCAAAAATACAAAAGCAATATTAATTTGCAATCCTGGTAACCCTACTGGGTACCTGTATAGCAAAGCTGAAATTAAACAGCTTGCAGTCCTTGTTAAAAAGCACGATTTATATCTAATTTCAGATGAGGTATATCGCGAATTCACCTATGATGGACACGAGCATTATTCCATCATGCAAGAAGAAGGCTTGGAGTCAAATGCGATTATTATTGATTCCGTATCAAAACGATACAGTATGTGTGGAGCAAGAATTGGATGTATTGTTACCAAAAATAAATCAGTTCTTAATACGGCCTTAAAATTTGCACAAGCGCGTTTGTCTCCGCCAACCTACGCCCTCCTTGCAAGTGAGGCAGCCTTAGAAACTCCAGATAGTTATTTTAGCGAGGTCATCACTGAATATGTGGAACGAAGGAATGTTTTAGTGGAAGAACTTGAAAAAATTGACGGTGTAAAAGTAGCCAAACCTAAAGGTGCTTTTTACTGCATTGTGGAGTTGCCTATCAAAGATTCGGATGTATTTGCACAATGGTTGTTAGAAGACTTTAGACTACATAATGAAACGATCATGGTAGCACCAGCTGCAGGATTCTATTCAACAGAAGGACTCGGAAAAAATCAAGTGAGAATTGCTTATGTCCTAAATAAAGAAGACCTTAGGACTTCGGTTGCTATTTTAAAAGCAGCACTCACTCAGTACAACGACTAATGACTATTAAAGATAACATAGCTCTTAAACCTTTCAATACTTTTGGAATAGATGTGAATGCGTCTAAATTTGCTTCCATCGCTTCTATAAAAGATCTCAAGGATGTTTTAAATACAAATCCATCGGACTTACTGATTCTTGGTGGCGGTAGTAATATACTACTTACTAAGGATGTGGAGGCTTTGGTATTACAAATAAACCTCAAAGGAATTTCTGTGATTTCTAGATCTGAAAACAGTGCTCATATTGAAGTTGCTGCGGGTGAAAACTGGCATGAGTTGGTATGTTGGTGTCTGAACGAAGACTTTGGAGGACTCGAAAACTTATCCTTAATTCCTGGTAATGTAGGAACAGCACCTATTCAAAATATTGGAGCCTACGGCGTAGAATTAAAAGATTCTTTTATAAGCTGCGAAGCTATCAATATTCAAACAAAAGAACTGAGGACTTTCACTAAAATAGAATGTAATTTTGGATATAGAAACTCCATTTTTAAGCAAGAATTAAAAGGACAATACATCATTACATCGGTTGTATTTGAATTAAGCAGGCATCAACACGTTCTTAAAACAAATTATGGAGCGATTGAATCTGAGTTGCAAAACTCTGAAATAGAAATTCCCACTATTCAAGATATTTCAAAAGCCATAATTGCTATTAGAAACTCAAAACTCCCAGACCCAAAAATAATTGGAAACAGTGGTAGTTTTTTCAAAAACCCTGTGATTTCATATTCAAAATTTAAACTTTTACAAACTCTGTTTCCACAAATTCAACATTACAAAGTTTCCGAAGATGCTATTAAAATCCCTTCTGGATGGTTGATTGATACCGCAGGTTTCAAAGGCAAAACTTTTGGGAATTTTGGAGTCCATGCCAAACAAGCCTTGGTTTTGGTAAACTACGGCGGTGCTTCAGGAAAAGATATTTTAAACCTCTCTACACAAATTCAAAAAGCTGTAAAATTTATTTTTGATATTGATTTGGAAACAGAAGTCAATATCTTGTAAAGCACGCCTATATGCGTTTTAAATATGCTTAACAAAAGGTATTAAGCCTTTTTACTCAGTTTACAAACGAGGCCTGCTACAATCGCTCCTGCTATAGGTGCCAACCAAAACAACCAAAGTTGACCCACATAATCACCACCTTCGGCAAAGAACACCTGTCCCGTAGAACGTGCTGGGTTTACAGACGTATTTGAAATAGGGATACTTATCAAATGAATCAATGTTAGTGCGAAACCAATAGCAATAGGTGCGAATTTCTTTGTCGCTTTACGTCCTGTACTCCCAAGTATAATAATAATGAAAAACGCAGTGGTTACAAATTCTGTTATAAGCACAGAACTCATAGAATAACCTCCTGGAGACAGCGCTCCATAGCCATTCGCAGCAAAAGTGCCTACAGATACAAAATCAGATTTCCCTGAAACAATTAAAAACAAAGTTGCTGCTGCAACAATCCCTCCTAGAACTTGCGCTATAATATAACCTAATATATCCCTAGCGGCAAAACGACCACCGGCCCATAACCCAAACGTCACTGCGGGGTTAAAATGCGCTCCTGAAACAGCTCCTAAAGCGAATGTCATCGTTAATACTGTTAAACCAAATGCAAGGGCAACCCCTAAAAATCCAATTCCTAAACCTGGGTAACTGGCTGAAAATATTGCACTACCACAACCGCCAAATACAAGCCAAAAGGTTCCAAAAAATTCTGCAAATAATTTTTTCATAATAATAAATAGTTAGATTTTTAAGTAGGACACAAGAATTAAAAAAAAGTCACATAAGGGGATCAAATTCCTGAAAAGTGTATCTTTGTGAAAAATTTAAGATGACTCTATTTTTAATTACGTTGGCGCTCATAGGACTTGCTGTTGGAGGCATTTCAATAAAAATATGGGCTACAAAAGATGGCGAATTTGCAGGGACCTGTGCTAGTCAAAATCCAATGCTCAATAAGGACGGTGAGGCCTGTGGGTTTTGCGGTAAAACCCCCGAGGAATACGAAGACTGCTCTGAACCTCAGCATTCTTAAATCAAAACCAACTCAATGGAAGTAAACGACGCCATTCAGAAAGCCAAAGAAAACGATCAAATTGCCTTCAATTTTTTATTGCATACATTTTGGAATGATATTTATGGATTTTTGATGAAACGGACCCGTAATGAAAATGATGCGGAAGATATTACAATCGAGACGTTTTCCAAAGCTTTCGAGAAAATCAATACTTTTGATGAAAAATTTAAATTCAAAACATGGCTGATTACCATTGCTAAAAATACTCATTCAGACCGTCTAAGAAAACAAAAAAAATCGTTGAGCAATCAAACCTCCGAGGAAGATGAAAAGCGGGTATACTGGATTCAGGACGAAGCGCCTTCTCCAGAAGATATACTCATAACGGAACAAAATCTAGCAGAGTTATTAAAAGATATCAAAAAATTAAAACCGCACTACCAACAGGTCATCAATTTGCGATATTTTCAGGAATTATCTTATCTTGAAATTTCTAAGGAGATTGAAACTCCTGTAAACAATGTAAAAATCAAACTCTTAAGAGCAAAAAAATTGTTAGCTGAAATTATTTTAACAAAACAATGAAACGCTTTATACAAAAACTAGGCCCTGGACTTCTTTTTGCAGGGGCTGCCATTGGCGTATCTCACTTGGTACAATCAACTCGTGCTGGGGCCGATTTTGGTTTTGGACTCCTTTGGGCGTTACTACTCATTCACTTGGTTAAATATCCATTTTTTCAATACGGTCCGCGCTATGCAAGTGCAACCGGTGAAAGTTTACTAGAAGGCTATCGGAAATTAGGGAAAGGTGTGTTGATACTTTATGGACTGCTCACTTCCTTAACAATGTTTACCATTCAAGCTGCTGTTACGATCGTAACTGCTGGAATAGCCACCTCTTTATTTGGCGATTTTATCAGTGTAAAGGTTTGGTCTGTAGTGATTTTAAGTGTGTGTTTTATCATCTTAAATATTGGAAAATATCGGTTTTTAGATGTGATGATGAAAGTTATTATCATTACTTTAACGCTCACAACTTTGACTGCTACTGTTATGTCCATTTACAACTCAAGAGACGCAGTTTCATTCACACAGCTCTTACCAGAAGGTACTATCGAAATTACATTTTTGATCGCCTTCATGGGGTGGATGCCCGCGCCCTTAGATATCTCGGTATGGCATTCGTTATGGACTACTGAAAAACAAAAAACCAGCAGCGAAAAACGCAATCCAAAAACCGCTTTATTAGATTTTAACATTGGGTACTTCGGAACAATCCTACTAGGTGTTAGTTTTGTGGCTCTTGGCGCACTTGTTATGCATCCAACAGAGAATAGCTTTAGTAGCAATGCTGGCACATTTTCTATTCAACTTATTGAAATGTACACACAAAGCCTCGGCAATTGGGCTTATATTATTATTGGAATCGCAGCCTTTACAACTATGTTTAGCACCACTTTAACAACCCTTGATGCCTCTCCTCGTTCCATTCATAAAACTACTGAATTAGTATTTGAAAAAACATTCAAAAATGGCTACCTTGTCTGGAGTGTTGTACTAATTTTAGGCACACTGAGTATCTATTTTTTCTTTCTATCTGAAATGGGAAAACTAATTAAAGTAGCCACGGTATTATCATTCCTAACGGCGCCCTTCTATGCAATTACCAACTATATTTTGATTTCAAGTAAACACACCCCAAAGGCCTGGCATCCTTCCAAATTCCTGCATATTATGAGTTGTTTAGGCATCCTTTTTTTAATAGGTTTTAGCTTGTGGTATCTCTCAATTTTATGATTTATTTATAAGAATACTTTGTATCTTTGTGGCTCAAATTGAACGCATGGCTGTAGAAACACTTTCAGACCCAATTATACGACAACCCAAACCAAAATGGCTTCGTGTCAAACTGCCAACAGGCAAAAAATACACCGAACTCAGAGGGCTTGTTGATAAATACAACCTCAACACGATCTGTGCTTCCGGAAGTTGTCCTAATATGGGCGAATGCTGGGGTGAAGGCACAGCCACCTTTATGATTTTAGGTAATATTTGTACTCGATCTTGTGGGTTTTGTGGTGTCAAAACAGGACGTCCAGAAACTGTGGATTGGGATGAACCTGAAAAAGTAGCGCGTTCTATTAAAATCATGAATATCAAACACGCGGTACTAACAAGTGTAGATAGGGATGATTTAAAAGATATGGGAAGTATCATGTGGGCAGAAACCGTAAAGGCGGTAAGACGTATGAATCCAAACATTACCATGGAAACTTTAATTCCAGATTTTCAAGGGATCGAAAAACACATTGATCGCATTATAGAAGTCGCACCAGAAGTAGTTTCTCACAACATGGAAACGGTAAGACGCTTAACGCGTGAAGTCCGTATTCAAGCAAAATACGACAAAAGCTTAGGGGTTCTAAAATACCTAAAAGATCAAGGACAACGTCGCACCAAAACAGGCCTAATGCTTGGTCTGGGAGAAACCCGCGATGAAGTCATTGAAACGCTTCATGATATAAGAAATGCGGATGTGGATGTGGTTACCATTGGTCAATACCTCCAACCAAGTAAAAAACATTTACCTGTAAAGCAATTCATCACTCCAGATCAATTTAAAGAATATGAAACAATTGGATTGGACTTAGGCTTTCGCCATGTCGAAAGTAGTGCACTGGTAAGATCTTCTTATAAAGCTCAAAAACACATCAACTAGCCATGGTTAGGGTTGCAATCAATGGCTTTGGACGCATTGGCCGTCGAGTGTTCAGATTATTATTGGCACACCCAACGATTGAGGTGGTTGCTATTAACGATCTGGCGGATACCAAAACCTTGGCACATCTACTCAAATACGATAGCATTCACGGCACTTTAAAAAGAACTATTTCGAGCGATCACACGCACATCATACTTGATGGTCATTCAATTCCGGTCTTGAACAACACCCATCCGAAAGACCTCAACTGGACGCCCTATAATGTGGATATTGTCATTGAAGCAACGGGGAAATTTAAAACCAAAAAGGAGATAATTCACCATATAAATAACGGGGCTTCTAAAGTTATTTTGAGCGTCCCTCCTTCCGATGACTCTGTCAAAACAGTTGTTTTAGGGGTTAACGACGATTTATTAGACACGGAGGACACCATCATTTCAAATGCTTCTTGCACGACCAATAATGCGGCACCTATGTTGTCCATTATCAACAAACTTTGCGGTATTAACCAGGCGTACATTACAACGGTGCATTCCTATACATCCGATCAAAGTTTACACGACCAACCGCATAAAGACTTAAGACGTGCCCGTGCAGCTGGGCAGTCCATTGTGCCAACAACGACAGGAGCAGCAAAAGCATTAACAAAAGTTTTTCCGGAGCTAGCCAACTGTATTGGAGGTTGTGGAATTCGAGTGCCTGTTATTAATGGGTCGCTCACCGACATTACATTTAATGTAAAAAAAGAAACCTTTGTGGAGGCAATTAACAAGGCCTTTAAAGAAGCTGCTGAAACATCGTTTAAAGGGATTCTGGAATATACCGAGGATCCTATCGTATCGATTGATATTGTCGGAAATACACATTCTTGCATTTTTGATGCACAAATGACCTCTGTCATTGGAACGATGGTGAAAATTATTGGATGGTACGATAACGAAACAGGCTACTCTAGCCGTATTATAGATTTAATTTACAGAGTAAAGGGCTAGGTATTTATATTATTCCTCGTCTGCATAATATATAAATCAAAGTTTTTTGCCCAATACTCTTTTTCAATTTTTTCTAATTCAAAACCCATTTTTTCATAAAATTGATAGGCATGCTGGCTCGTTTCCTTGTTATTTTGAATCTCCCATATCCCAAGAAATTGGTGCCAATTTTTCTTCCAGAAAATAGTTGGTGCCTCTAGCATAGACAATCTTAAAGTGCTATTTGTAAGCAAAATAATCTTCTACACTTATCTAGATACTTTATAAAATCAGCTAAAACGCCTCCACATACCCTACCACCAAACGTTCAAATTCCGAAGCGTTGTCAATTTTCAATTGAATTGGCAAATAATATATCTGATCCTGAGCTTCCTTCTGCAAGCGAGAAAAATCCTTTTCGGTAGTCACTACCAGTGATTTTGAATGAATGAGTTTCAATTCTGATTTAGAAAAATCATGATGATCTTTGTAGTGTAAATGTTCGAAATCAAACCCCATTTCAGTTAGATACGACACTAAAGGTTTCGAGTTTGCAATGCCCGTTACGAGTGTAAAACGAGTGTTTTTCAAATCTACCAAGGCACGACTAGAAGTCGATGACCTCAACGTTTCACTGTACTGAATACTGCTAAAAAACACTTCTTGACTGGAGGCTGGTTTCAAGCGTTTGGTGATAGCTGTTTTCTGTTCGTTACTCAAATTTTCTGGGCATTTGGTCACAACAATCACTTGTGCGCGTTTGGCACCAGATTTAGGTTCTCTCAAATTTCCTGTGGGCAAAACAAAATCATCACAATACAGTTGGTCGTACGCAGTCAATAGAATATTAAATCCTGCCATGACTTTACGATGTTGAAATGCATCATCTAACAATACAACTTCCAGCAACGGGTTGTATTCTTTTAAACATTTTAAACCATTTTGGCGATCGGCATCCACCGCCACCGTCATATTTTTAAATTTATTAAGAATCTGTAACGGCTCATCCCCAATGTCTTGAGACGTGGCATTGGGCGTAGCAATTAGAAAGCCTTTGGACTTTCGACCATAACCACGACTTAAGGTAGCCAACTTATATTTTGAACCCAAAAGAGCTATTAGATATTCAATCATAGGGGTTTTTCCAGTACCGCCAACGGATAGATTACCAACACACAACACTGGGGATTCATAGGATTTAGACTTGAAAATAGACCAATCGTAGAATTTATTTCTTAAAAATACCGCCACATAATAGAGAGGTACAAAGGGGAATAATATTTTTCTAAAAAGCTTCATTGCAACGAAAGTAATTATTTTATCTTTGAAGTTAAACAAAAACTTATGATAGTTCAAGATGTGATCACGCATTTGGAGGCTTTAGCCCCGCTTGCCTATGCTGAAGAATTTGATAATGTTGGCCTTTTGGTCGGACATAAAGGCACTAAAGTAACAGGAGTATTAGTGACGCTAGACACTCTTGAGGCCGTGGTAGATGAGGCGATTGAAAACCAATGCAACTTAATTGTGAGTTTTCATCCCATTATTTTTAAAGGACTGAAAAAAATAACTGGAAACACCTATGTGGAACGCGTATTGATGAAAGCAATCGAACATAAAATTGCTGTTTATGCCATTCACACAGCACTTGACAATGCTTTTAAAGGATCCAATGCAGGGCTTTGTGATCTTTTAGGACTAAAAAATAAAGCAATCCTTATACCACAAGTAGGCGCCATAAAACAATTGACTACTTATGTTCCTGAAAAAAATGCCGACGCAGTTCGAACCGCCTTGTTTGAAAGTGGTGCTGGAAGTATTGGAAATTATACCGACTGCGGTTTTAACTCTTTGGGAACAAGTACCTATAAAGGAAATGAACATTCAAATCCTGTTATTGGAGCGAAGCATGTTTTACAAAAAGTTTCTGAGACAAAAATTACCGTCAGTTTTGAAAAACATCTAGAAAATGACATTCTGAAAACACTTTTTAGCAACCATCCTTATGAAGAAGCTGCTTATGAAGTGGTCACTTTAGAAAATAAAAATCAACATATTGGAATGGGGATGATTGGTCAATTAGAGCAGTCAATGGATGAATCTTCCTTTTTAAACTTTATAAAAACTCGTTTAAACTGTTCGGTTATACGGCATTCTAAATTATTAGAGACTCCCATTCAAAAAGTAGCTGTATTAGGAGGGTCCGGAAGCTTTGCGATTGAAGCAGCTAAGGCTTCTGGTGCTGATGTCTTTATCACCTCTGATTTAAAATATCACGATTTTTTTAGTGCTGAAAATACGCTGTTATTGGCAGACATCGGACACTATGAAAGCGAGCAACATATAAAAAATATTTTAGTTGCCCATCTTAAGAAAAAAATTACTAATTTTGCAGTCCTTTTATCAAAGATAAATACAAATCCCGTAAAGTATAACTAAGCATGGCTAAAAAGAAAGAACTAACCGTAGAGGACCGATTAAGAGCTCTTTATGATTTACAATTGATCGACTCAAGAGTTGATGAAATTAGAAATGTAAGAGGAGAACTTCCTTTAGAAGTTAGAGATTTAGAAGATGATGTTGAAGGATTCAAAAACAGAGTTCAGAAGCTTGAAGAAAGTCTAACCGAAATCGACAATCAAATAAAATCTAAAAAGATTCTTATTGAGGAAGCAACTGTCTTGATCAAAAAATATACCGAACAACAGAAAAATGTTCGTAACAATCGTGAATTCAACTCTTTAACTAAAGAAGTTGAATTTCAAGAATTAGAAATCCAATTAGCTGAAAAACACATTAAAGAATTTGGTGCTCAAATGGAACAAAAAAATGTCGTCATCACTTCTACTAAAGAACGTTTAGAAGAACGCGAAACACATTTAAAACACAAAAAAGCAGACCTTGATGCGATTCTTGCTGAAACAGAAAAAGAAGAAAAACTTTTACTGTCAAAATCAGAAGATTACAAAAAAAATATTGAGGAACGCCTTGTAAAAGCTTACATTAAAATACGTACAAATGTCAAAAATGGATTGGCTATTGTCCCTATTGAAAGAGGTGCTTCAGGGGGGTCTTACTTTACGATTCCACCACAAGTGCAAATGGAAATTGCATCACGCAAAAAAATCATCACAGATGAACACAGTGGTCGAATTTTAGTAGATGCTGTTTTAGCAGAAGAACAAAAAGTTAAAATGGAAAAATTGTTTACCAAACTCTAATTTTTCACTACATACAATTCAAAGCCTTCATTTTTAATGAGGGCTTTTTTATTTAATATAATTTTCACAATTTTATAAAATTTGCGTTGTAGATTTATAACATAAATAAATAACCACTCCCATGAAACATCTTCACATACTATTGCTTTGTCTGACCTCAACTTTTATGAGTTGTCAAACAAAAAAAGGAAAAACTCAAATGCAACATACTACAGAAAATTCTGTTCCCATTGAAGTTCCTCTAAAAGACGGCATGGCACGGGCCTATTTTGCAAGTGGTTGCTTTTGGTGTGTCGAAGCGGTTTACGAAAGTGTCAAGGGTGTTTCTGAAGTTATCAATGGTTATGCAGGAGGTCACACAGATAATCCAACTTACCAAGCAAGTAATACTGGAAGAACAGGGCATGCAGAAGCTGTAGAAGTTATTTACGATCCATCAGTCGTGAGTTTTTCGACCCTATTGGATGTGTATTTTGGCTCTCAGAACATCTCGCAAGTCAACGGGCAAGGACCCGATAGAGGTTCTCAATACCGCTCTATTATTTTTTATCAAAACGATGTGCAAAAAGCAATCATTGCTCAAAAAAAGGAAGCCCTTGCTCTTGAACTAAATGTGAACGTTGTTGCAGAGGTCTATCCATTTCAAAAATTCTGGAAGGGTGAAGATTACCATCAAAATTATGAACGCCTGCATCCGAATAATTCTTACATACGCAATGTATCTATTCCTCGTTTGCGAAAATTTCAAGAAAAATTCCCACACTTACTTAAATCGAAGCATTAATTTTTAAGCAGCAATTCCATTTTGTTTTCAATCAAAATTGCTTATTTTTGAGAGAATATAAACCACCAAAAATTGACAAATTACAAGCCGGGAATCGATTATGCTAAAGCACAAGATCTAAAAGATCCTTTAGCACGCTACCGTGAAAAATTTTACATTCCTAAAAATGCGAATGGGGACGACTGGTTATATTTCACAGGAAACTCCCTAGGCCTTCAACCCAAACAAACCAAAAACCACATACAGCAGGAGCTAGATGACTGGGCAAATTTAGGTGTAGAGGGTCATTTTGAAGCTAAAAACCCTTGGATGCCTTACCACGAATTCCTCACCGAAAGTATGGCGGAAATTGTAGGAGCAAAACCAATAGAAGTAGTCATCATGAATACACTCACGACAAATCTTCATTTATTGATGGTTTCCTTTTATCAACCTACCAAAACAAAATATAAAATTGTAATTGAAAGTGATGCCTTTCCTTCCGATCGGTATGCCGTTGAAACACAATTACAGTTTCATGGATTTGAGCCTTCAGAATCTCTGGTCGAATGGACACCTAGAGATGGCGAAACACTCCTAAACATAGAAGATTTAAAATCTATTTTAGAAGCCCAAGGCGATGAAATCGCTTTACTATTAATTGGAGGCGTCAATTACTATACAGGGCAATATTTAGATTTAAAAACAATTGCCAAATTAGGCCATCAACAAGGGTGTAAGGTTGGAATTGACTTGGCACATGGCGTTGGAAATATTCAACCGAATCTTCATGAATCAGGCATTGACTTTGCAGCTTGGTGTACTTATAAATACATGAATTCAGGCCCAGGTAGCCTCGGCGGTATTTTTGTTCATGAACGCTATGCTTATGACACCTCCTTAAAACGATTTGCAGGCTGGTGGAGTCAAAACAAAGCTACCCGTTTTGACATGCGACAACCCTTGGACATTATACCCGGTGCAGAAGGTTGGCAATTAAGCAATCCACCCATCTTATCAATGGCAGCGATCAAAGCGTCTTTAGAATTATTTAATGAGGTTGGGATGCCAGCATTAAGAGAAAAGTCCATACAGCTAACGGGCTATATGGAATACCTCATTTTGGGATTACAGGATGAAAACATTTCTATCATCACTCCAAAAGATCCTGAACAAAGAGGGTGCCAGTTGTCTATACAAGTAAAAAACGCGAACAAATCATTACACGCTAAATTAACTGCGGCACATGTGATCACCGACTGGAGAACCCCTGATGTGATTCGCTGTGCCCCTACCCCTTTTTACAATTCCTTTGAAGATGTTTATAAAATGGTTGAAATCTTAAAAATGATTCTGAATGCCTAAGCAAGAAAACATATTAATTATTGGAGCCGGACTCTGCGGATCCTTACTCGCATTAAGGCTCGGGCAACGCGGGTTCAAAGTGCGTGTTATCGAAATGCGCCCAGATTTACGAACAGTAGATATCAGTGCAGGACGTTCAATTAATTTAGCGTTTTCGAACCGTGGACTCAAAGCGATTAAGCTAGTGGGATTAGAATCTAAAGTAGCGTCCTTATGCATTCCAATGCACGGAAGAATGATCCACGATAAAAAAGGAAATACCTTTCTCTCTAACTATAGCGGTCGTAAAAATGAATCTATAAATTCCATTTCGAGAGAATTGCTAACAGCCCTCTTATTGGATGAAGCAGAAGCTTTAGACAATGTGACCATTGAGTTTGAAAAACGCTGCACAAAAGTAGATTTTGAAGCCAAAATAGGGGTTTTTGAAGATGCCATTTCTGGAGATGCTTTTGAAGTGTCCGCCGATCTCGTCTTTGGAACTGATGGCGCAGGTTCCTCCTTAAGAAAAAGTTATTTCCAAGAGCGTAAATTTTTATTTAGTTTTTCACAGAATTACCTCACACATGGTTATAAGGAACTAACAATACAGCCCACAAAAAATGGTGAATTTAAGACCTATAAAAATGCGCTTCATATTTGGCCTAGAGGCAATTTTATGATCATTGCATTGCCAAATTTAGATGGAAGTTTTACTGTCACCCTGTTTCTAAGTTATGAAACTGGCGAATACAATTTCAATAATCTAACAACTCCTGAGATTGTCACTGAGTTTTTTCAAACAGAATTTCCTGATGCCCTTGAGTTAATGCCCAATTTAACGAAAGAGTTTTTTGAAAACCCAACCGCTCCTTTAGGAACGGTCAAATGTTTTCCTTGGAACTACAAAGGCAACAGTCTTTTACTTGGAGATTCTGCGCATGCCATAGTTCCGTTTTACGGACAAGGCATGAACGCTTCCTTTGAAGATGTGGTTGAATTTGACACGTTTTTGGATACACATAATGGGGATTGGGAAACTACTTTTAAAGAATTTCAAAACCACAGAAAAGTGGATACCGATGCGATTGCCGATTTGGCAATTGACAATTTCCACGAAATGAAAGACCATATTTCCAATCCCATATTTCAAGAAAAACGAAAAATAGAAATGGCTTTGGAAGCTGAATTTCCCGAAATTTATTATTCAAAATATTCATTGGTAACTTTCAAAGAAACGATTGGTTATAACGAAGCCATGAACGTTGGTCGTGCACAGGACAAAGCTATCTTAAGTCTGTTATCTAGCCGTAAAATTGACGCCTCTGAAAACTTAAATGATCTACTTAAAAAAGTACAAGAAGAAACGGCTAATGCAATGGTGTTATTGGAGAGCGAAGCAGCCAGCTACATAAACGGTGTAAATATTCCCGTTGATGGCGGTCGAACAAAATCTTTGTAACTTTATAAATCTAATCCTAACAAAAACGATGAGCAAGCTAGTATCTCCCTTAAATATCAAAGCCTGGATTGAAGAAAACAGAGCATTATTAAAACCCCCTGTTGGCAACAAATGTGTCTGGAACGATGGTGAATTTATTGTAATGGTAGTTGGCGGCCCCAATAACCGAAAAGATTATCATTACAATGAAACTCCTGAATTTTTCTATCAATTAGAGGGCGATATCGTCTTAAGAATAATGGACAAAGGTGTGGCAAAAGATGTCCATATCAAAGAAGGTGATATTTATTTATTACCCGCAAAAGTTCCGCATTCTCCACAACGTGGCGCCAACACGGTTGGTATTGTCATTGAGTATCCACGACCAGAGGGCGTGGAAGATGCTTTGGAATGGTATTGCGAAAACTGCAACCATCAACTGTTCAGAGCGCCTTTTGTTCTTGACAATATTGAAACCGATATGCCTTCGATATTTGACCGCTATTATTCAAGTGAAGAGAAATGTACATGTTCAAAGTGCGGCACCAGAATGGAGGCGCCAAACAAAATTTAAAACAGGTGAACTATCCATAACTAAAACTTAATACCTAAATAAAATGGTTAAATGAATCTAACATGTAACCGTTAAAAAACAATAAATAGAGATACATAAACGTCCATAACTTGAGCTTGATACTCAAGAGAAATGATTAAATGGATGTAACATGTAACCGTTAAAAAACAATAAATAGAGATACATGAAACGTCCATAACTTGAGCTTGATACCCAAGAGAAATGATTAAATGGATGTAACATGTAACCGTTAAAAAACAATAAATAGAGATACATGAAACGTAAACTTCGTATCAACGGACATTCGCATTTACTTCCTTATCCAGAAGAGATTCCTGACTTTATGAAAGAAAAGGAAATTTTTTGGGTGGACGATGAGCGCAAGCATATGCTTCAAAAAGGCTGGAGCCGACCCGTGACCCATTCAAGTTTTTTCTTGGATGAAAAACTGGAATGGATGGATCATAATAAAATTGACCATGCCGTGGTTTTAAATTTATCTCAACTCTATGGAAACGGTTTACGTTTGGAAGAAATGAAAAAAGCATTGCGCTTTCAAAACGATTACAATGCCAAGATCCAATTAGACAATGCTTCCAAATTCACCTGTGGATTTGTCGTGCATCCGGGATTTATTCAAGGGGCCTTGTGGGAAATTGAACGCTGTGTCAAAGAATTGGATTTAAGGGTTTTGTGTTTACCTACCCACTTTATGGATAGTATTGGACAATGGCGAAGTGTGTTTGACAAAGAAAATGACCCAATTTTTGAATTGGCAAATGAGTATAATTTAGCGATTGAGGTCCACCCTTATGACGGTGAAAAGATGATCAAACTTGAAAACACTTCGTGGCGTTTTCATTTAATTTGGATGCTGGCTCAATGTGGAGATGCCTATCATTTTTATACTTTAAATGGCATGCAAGAACGCTATCCAAACATCCGAACCTGTTTTGCTCATGGTGGGCAAATGGCGCAGATGAATCTCGGACGACGGATTCAAGGGTTTGATGGACGTCCTGATTTATTTGAAGGAAAAACCCATCCACGAAAAGCAGTTGGGCATCCCAATATATATTTTGACACCTTGGTTCATGACACCGATTCCTTAAATTTAATGTTGAAGCGTCAAGGCAGTAATCAGATTATAATGGGCTTAGACGATCCCTATCCGCTAGGAGAAATGGAAAGCGAAGCACAATCCTCTTATCCAGGGAAATTATTAGACCTTGCGATTGAAAGAAAACTCATATCCGAAGCCCAGTACGATGATATTTGGGAAGACAATGTCCTTAGATGGCTGTTTGGAGACGACAAAGTACAAGCCGAAAAATTGATTCAAAAAATACTGTCTTAAATGCATTTTATTTCAGAGAAATTGGACGACTATGTCGTGAGACATTCCGAAGAGGAGCCCGCACTTTTAGCAGCACTCACCAGAGAAACCTACCAGAAAATTTTGCAACCCCGCATGCTGAGTGGTCATTATCAAGGACGGGTATTGAGTGTCTTGTCCAAACTCATTCGCCCCAAAACTATTTTAGAGTTAGGGACGTTTACCGGCTATTCGGCTTTGTGTTTGGCTGAGGGCTTAGACAAAGACGGCGTTTTACACACAATTGATGTGAACGAAGAGTTGGTGGATTTTCAACGCCGATATTTTAACAAATCAGAATATGGGCCTCAAATTGTGCAACATTTGGGATCGGCAATGGACATCATTCCTACCCTAGAGACCACGTTTGATTTGGTGTTTATGGATGCGGATAAACCGAATTATATTAATTATTTTCATCAAATTATTGACAAGCTCAACCCTGGGGGCGTGATTCTTTCTGACAATGTTTTATGGAGTGGGAAAGTGATTGAAGTTCTTGATCCTTCAGATATTTCAACCAAAATTGTTTTAGAATACAATGCTTTATTAAAAGAAGATCCGCGCTTGGAAACCGTATTGCTTCCTATTAGAGATGGTCTTACAGTCAGTATAAAAAAATAAAATTAGAAATTTCGACGCACAGATCCAGTCAGGTCTTTGATTTCGTCCTTCACCTTACTGAGTTCTTCCTTTACATCTTTAGAAATCGAGGTATCGACGCCATTTTTGTCGGCACTTTTTTGAATTTCTCCCTTGATATCATTCGTAGCGTCCTTAAGAGTTCGCATGCCTTTTCCAAGACCTTTTGCGATGCCCGGAATTTTATCCGCCCCAAATACCAATATCACTATAAACAAGATAAACGTGATTTCAGTGCCACTAATAAATAAAAAGCTAGTGTGTATCATGGTACAAATATAACGAGATTTCTTTGATCTGCTTTGTTAATTTTTAGACAAACTTGAAATCTTGAAATCTTTTAATTTATCATCTAAGAATTGTAAAATCTCTACTTCACTCCGTCCTCTACAGCGTTGAAGGAAATCAGGCGCGTCTGCACAGAAATAATAAAACTCCATACGCCTGTCTTCTTCTAAGGCATTCGTCGTAAAAAAAAGCGGTCCTACAATATCTTTTATACGCTGAATGGTTTGCTTGTCATCACCTAGTTTTACATGTTTTTTAAGCATTTTTGTACGGCCTGAAATCTTATTAAGAAGTTTTGAAAAATTCAACCCTAATCCTATAACAAGAGGGCCAGCATCTGCTTCAAAAAGACGTCTTTCGGCTAAATTTAATCGTGGACCTGTATAGCCAGGAATTCCTAAATCATAAAAATCTATAGGACGATCGGCCTCAGAATTGGTAATATCCGAATTCAAATCGCCCGTTAATACCGTCCCAATCATAACCTCGTCTAAGGCATTAATAGACTCGGAGAGGCTGACCGTAATAGATTTGCTACTGATATGCTGCGCATTTAATACGATTGTTTTTGGAAGGGTTTGAATGGATGAAAAATAGATCGAATCCGACAATTTTCCTACAATAATAAACAATCCATTTTGATCAGTTGTGGTATATCTGTAAGACGTTTTATTAATGACATGAATCCCTTCTAACTCGCCATTAGAAATAATTTTGCCCGAGAGCTCAACTTTTTGAGCTTGAACATTACATACAGCGATACTACTGATTATTATAAGCGATGAAATGGTTTTGATTGAAAAAAAAGGAGACCTCAAATTGATTTAAAATTATATTATTTGGTAAATTTACAAAAATTAAAAGATGAAACGAGCGTATTAAAATTATTACCACCCATGGGAATGACTAATAGCGAACCTGCCTGCGGCAGGCAGGCAGCATGTGACCTTTTAAAAACAATAAATATAGACACATGAAACAAATCTTAATTGCAAGCACCTCTACAGTGCATGGTAGTGGTTATTTAGACTATCTGTTGGACGCTTTAAAAATTCACTTTAAGAACGTAGAGACCGTTCTCTTTATTCCGTATGCACGTCCCGGGGGAATGTCGCATGACACCTATACAGAACTGGTCCAATTGGCATTTTCTAAAATCAACAAAACAGTCAAAGGGCTCCATGAATTTGAATACCCAAAAGACGCTATCAAAAACGCAGAAGGGATCTTTGCAGGCGGAGGTAATACATTTGTTTTGGTAGATCAACTTTATAAAATGGATCTGATGAACGACTTAAAAACCGCTATTGAATTGGGCGTACCGTATTTAGGTACCAGTGCTGGAAGTAATATTTGTGGACTGACCATTGGAACGTCTAATGATATGCCTATCGCCTATCCAAAAAGTTTTCAAACATTGGGACTTGTTCCATTTAATATCAATCCTCACTATTTAGACCCTGATCCGAGCAGTACCCACATGGGCGAAACGCGGGAAACGCGGATTCAAGAATTTCATCAATTTAATTCGCAACCCGTTATTGGATTGAGAGAGGCCAGTTATTTAAAAGTATTGGGGTCAAAAATTACACTAAAAGGGCCTTTAAACGCACGGGTATTTAAAAAAGATAAAACACCTTATGAACTTAAGTCTGAATCTGATGTGTCTGGTTTATCCTAAACTATGACGTTCTTAGGCAGACAGAGAACTGAAAGAAAAAATCTGTTTGTTTTAGACATCAATGAACTTAAGTTTGTTGTGATCTGACTTTGCGGACGCTTGCCTTGCCACGCGAGATAGCACATGCGAAACACACATCCAGCAACACGAATAACTTCTTAATTCTTAATACTCATTATTTCATTCAATCATTTTTACAAAATGATAGCCTAATTTCTGAAAGCCATCTCTTTCGTAAAATTTCTGAGAGGGTTCATTAGCGATGTAAGCATTGAGTTCAATAGCTTTGTACCCTTTTGATTTTACATAATCCTGAATCCAATTGATAAAAAGAGTCCCTAAGCCTTTGTTTCTATAGGCATCATCAATAAATACATGGTCCAGCTCGACACTGCGCCCAGAGTAATGGCGGGTGCAAAACCACAAACCCGAAACACCAATAAGTTCGTCCGTATCATAAACACCAATACACTCATAGTTCTGAGACACCATTTCCTTAAAACGCTCTAAAAGAAGGGCTTCTGTAATCGAGGCTTTAGACATTTTTTTAACTAATGGCACTACGATGTCAATGGCATCGGATGGGATAATTTTGAATTGAAATTGCATTGAAAAGGGTTTAATATTTCAAAAGTACAACTATTTTTTAGCATCTAAATCCAACATCTCATCTGATTTTTATTTAAATCTTCTTATCTTTGAGCACGTTTTAACAACGAGTTTATGAACAAGAAAGTTATTTTAATGATTTTAGATGGGTGGGGGAAATCTCCTGATCCCAAAGTATCTGCAATAGATAATGCAAATACACAATTTATTGATTCTTTATATACAAAATATAGCCATGCGAGCCTCCGAACGGATGGATTGCACGTCGGACTTCCAGAAGGTCAAATGGGTAATAGTGAAGTAGGACACATGAACCTAGGAGCTGGACGTATTGTATATCAGGATCTTGCTAAAATCAACTTAGCAGTGACCAACGATACACTTAAGGAAGAGACTGTTTTAAAGGATGCTTTACAGTATGCAAAATCAAATCAAAAAGCAGTACACCTTTTGGGATTGGTCAGTGATGGCGGCGTACACTCGCATTTGAATCACCTGTATGGGCTCTTGGATGTTATTGAAGATCACGGCGTTAAAAAGTCTTTTATTCACGCTTTTACAGATGGGCGCGATGTGGATCCTAAATCGGGGTATGGATTTATTTCGGAACTCGAAACGCGTTTAGAATCTTCTTCTGCAAAATTAGCAACCATTACTGGACGCTATTACGCAATGGATCGTGATAACCGTTGGGAACGTGTAAAAATCGCGTATGATGCCTTGGTTAATAATGAGGGCGTTCATTCTAATAATGCGACTGAAACCATTGAATCAAATTATAAAGATGGTCTGACCGATGAATTCTTAAAACCAATCATCATGACGGATCAAAACAATCAACCTGTTGCCAAAATTGAAGAGGGCGATGTAGTGTTGTTTTTTAATTTTAGAACCGATCGTGGCAGAGAATTAACGGAAGTACTCAGTCAAAATGACAAGCATGAGTTTAATATGCATAAGCTAAACTTGCATTATATTACCATGACAAATTACGATGATAATTTTAAAAATATTCAAGTTATTTTCAACAAAGACAACGTTACAAATACACTTGGAGAAGTGCTTGAAACGCATGGAAAAACTCAGCTAAGAATGGCTGAAACGGAGAAATATCCTCATGTTACTTTTTTCTTTTCAGGAGGTCGCGAAGCCCCATTTAAAGGAGAAAGTCGTATTATGAAAAACTCCCCCAAAGTAGCAACTTATGATCTTCAGCCCGAAATGAGTGCTTTTGAACTTAAAGACGCTTTGGTGACTGAACTCGAAAAAGAAACGCTTGATTTCGTATGTTTAAATTTCGCCAATGGCGATATGGTTGGACATACGGGAGTGATGGACGCTGCTATTAAAGCCTGTGAGGCGGTTGATACTTGCGTAGAAGCTGTAATTACAACTGCTTTAGAACACAATTACACGACCTTACTCATTGCTGATCACGGGAATTGCGAAACGATGATCAACCCAGACGGATCGCCAAATACAGCCCATACGACCAATCCAGTTCCAATCATTTTAATTGACAAAGAACTCAACTCCATAAAGGATGGTGTTCTTGGGGATATTGCGCCAACTATCTTAAAACTAATAGGCATTGAAAAACCAGATGTAATGACTCAAAGTAGCTTAATCTAAAAATTAATACGAATGGACTTAACCAAAACCTTTACCCTTGCCATTGACTTTGACGGCACCATAGTAGAAGATGCATATCCAAAAATTGGAAAACCCAAAATATTTGCTTTTGAAACCTTAAAAAAACTACAACAAGATGGCCATCGGTTGATTCTTTGGACGTACAGACATGGAAAAACACTGCAAGATGCCGTCGATTTCTGTAAAGAAAATGGTCTTGAGTTTTATGCTGTGAACAGTAGTTTTCCGAACGAAGAGTATGACCCTAAAAAAAGCAGAAAAATAAACGCAGACCTTTTTATCGATGATAGAAATGTAGGTGGCTTTTATGGATGGGGCGAAATTTATCAACTCCTGACCGATAGCGACAACCCCTTGTCACTTCCAAATAAAAAAGGATTTTTAGGTTTATTCAAGTCTTAAAACTTTAAGACAACGCTAACAAAATCAAGGCTATAAAACCAACTGAAAACTGCTTTAATTAAGTATCTTTGGGCATAATTTTTATACGATGCTCACGCTTAAATCAAAAGAAGAAATAGAACTCATTCGCGAAAGCGCACTCATTGTTTCCAAAACATTAGGGATGCTTGCTGGCGAAGTGAAACCCGGCGTTACCACCTTACATTTGGACGCACTTGCAGAAACATTTATTAGAGATCACGGCGCGATTCCTGGGTTTTTGGGGATGTACGGATTCCCAAATACACTGTGCATGAGTCCAAACGATCAAGTCGTTCACGGGATTCCAAACGACACACCGCTTATAGAAGGCGATATTATTTCGATTGATTGTGGTGCTTTAAAAAATGAATTTTATGGTGATCATGCTTACACCTTTTCAGTGGGTGAGATTGATGCCGATACTCAAGAATTATTAGACGTTTCTAAGGCATCGCTTTATGAAGGCATTCGCGCCTTTAAACACAACAATCGTGTAGGAGATGTTGGTTATGCAATTCAAAATTACTGTGAATCTCATGGTTATGGTGTCGTCAGAGAACTCATCGGACACGGTATTGGCCGCATCATGCATGAAGAACCCGAAATGCCAAATTATGGAAAAAGAGGCCGTGGGAAAAAATTCCAAGAAGGAATGGTGGTTGCGATTGAACCGATGATTAATATGGGAACTCATAAAATCAAACATCACAATGATGGATGGACCATTACCACAAAAGACAATAAACCGAGTGCCCATTTTGAACACAATGTTGCGCTTGTAGATGGGCAACCAGAATTATTATCAACCTTTGCGTATGTTTATGAAGCACTGGGCATACAAAGCAATGAAGAAGACGGATTACGTATCAATCCTTTAACATTATAATTAATCAATAGATGAGTCGCTTAAACGCAATTGAATTACAACTAGAACCCCTTCGTGAACAACTAAAATCACACCCCCTTTATAGCACACTTTCTAACATGGATGATGTGGCTATTTTTATGAAGAAACATGTGTTTGCCGTATGGGATTTTATGTCTTTATTAAAATCGCTTCAAAATCATTTGACCAATGTGAATGTTCCTTGGACTCCAAAAGGTGGTGGTGCGACAGCACGGTTTATCAATGAAATAGTGATGGCTGAAGAAAGTGACATCAATGAACTCGGAGTGCCAATGAGTCACTACGAAATGTATATGGATGCAATGGATCAAGTGCAAGCAGATACGAGCGCCATAGAGTTGTTTGTGAATGCAATTAAAAACGGAGACTCCATTGAAACTGCCGCCAAACGAATTAATTTAGAGAAACCTATTTTAGAGTTTATACAATTCACTATGAAAGTCGTGAACTCTAACAAACCACACTGTATTGCTTCGGCTTTTACGTTTGGAAGAGAAGATGTTATTCCAGATATGTTTTTAGAAATTGTGAGCCAGTCGCAAACTCAAAACAATGAAAAAACTTATGGTAAATTACTTTACTATTTGAACCGTCATATCGAATTAGATGGCGATGAACACGGCCCTATTTCGCTTAAAATGGTGGCTGAACTTTGTGGCGAAGATGACACTAAATGGAATGAAGTTTTAGAAACTGCAAAAGACGCTTTGAAATTCCGTATTAAATTGTGGGACCATATTACGGACTCTATTTTAAAACTTAATACATTAGAGGTTCAAAACACTTAAATTTTGAAAACACTTTTTAAGTTTATTTTAAATTTAATACCACGACCACTGCTCATTCAACTGAGTTATGTCGCCCAACCCTTTCTGGTTTTATTTTTGAAAGGAAGTACTTACACAGACCCAATTGACGGAAAAAGTTTTCGAAAATTCTTACCTTATGGGTATGGGAAACAACGTGAGAATGTACTGTCACCCTCAACCCTTTCGCTCGAACGTCACCGTTTATTATGGTTGTATCTGAAAAATGAAACCGACTTTTTTAGTACCCCAAAAAAGGTATTGCATTTTGCTCCTGAGCAAGCGTTTTATAAACAGTTCAAAAAAATAAAACATTTTGATTATGTGACCACTGATTTAAATTCGCCCATTGCGATGGTGAAAGCCGATATTTGCGACCTGCCCTTTGAGTCCAATAGTTTTGACGTTATTCTATGCAATCATGTACTAGAACATATTTTAGATGACACCAAAGCCATGCAAGAACTTTACCGTGTCCTACGTCCAGGAGGCATGGGGATCTTTCAAATTCCTCAAGATTTAAATCGCGAGACCACTTTTGAAGACCATAGTATTATCGATAAAAAAGAACGTACTAAAATTTTTGGACAGTATGACCATGTGCGAATTTATGGACGTGATTACTTTGACGTATTAAGATCGATTGGTTTTATGGTATATGAAGTGGATTATACGACTACACTATCTGATCAAGAAGTAGATCGATATCGATTGGCCGAAGGCGAAATTATTCCTGTGGTTTACAAACCTATTCTGTAGGGAAATTATTCAAAGCCAGCATTTCAAATTCATTATTATTGTTTTCAAAAATAATATAGGCTTGTAACTCTGAATGGTCTGCCAAAAACTGTTTAACACTTTCAATCCCCATCGCTTGAAAGGCAGTCGCATACCCATCCGCCATCACGCAATTATCTGCAATCACAGAGACACTTAAAATATTAGTTTTGGTTGGATAGCCTGTATTGGTATTGATAATGTGTGCATAACGGTTGCCATTCGCATCCAGTTTAAACTTACGGTAAGTACCCGTAGTTGCCATAGCTTTATCTTTTAGCACAAACACTTTATCATAGCTTTGCGAACCGTCAAAATTGGGGTTTTCAATCCCTACTGTCCAGCCACTTTGTTTTTCAACATTGATACCTTTCGTTCGGAGTTCACCACCAATATTCACCAAATAATCAGTACTCTTTTTAGACTCTAAAAATGCTGCCACAAGATCCACAGTATAGCCTTTTGCAATCGCATTAAAATCGATATAAGGCTTAGGATCTGTTTTGATTAAGGAGTTGTTTTTTAATACAATTTTTTCAAAACCTACAAATTGCATTAGACTATCAATTTTGAGGCTGTCTAGTTTTGTTTTATTATGTTTGGAACCAAAATTCCAAGCATTTACAAGTTTTCCAATGGTAGGATCAAACACCCCATCAGTTTCGTTATATATTTTTTTTGATGCTTTGAATACTTCTACAAAATGAGCATCCACAACTTCTAATTCGTGTTTATTTACTTTAGAAATATCTGAATCCGCTTGATAATTAGACATCGATTGATTGATCGCAGCAAAGATACTGTCTAACGATTGTTGGTAGTTTTCATTGCCATCAGACGCATAGGTAACATCGTAAAATGTGCCAAAAATTGGGCCGTTTAATTTCGTCTTAGTGAGTTCTTGTTTACAAGAAACAGTCGAAAGCAATATCAGTAAAAGTAAGGAGAGGTACTTGTTCATCATCTAATTAAGATTCGTTTCAATTACTTGGATACCATTGTATTCAATGAGGTATTCTTCATTCAGAAAAACGGGAAGTTCTTCTCCTTCTGGATTCGAAATTCCAACGCCAGCATATAACACTTTGGCGTCTTTTTCTTGTGCATGATTTTTAAAGGTTTCCATCCAAACCACATCATAATTATTTGGGTTGTCTGGTAATTTCACCACCCGAACGATCACAAAAAAGTACTGGCTATTTTTATCAATACACACGAATTGAGGGTGTTTTTTGAGTTTGCTATTAATAGCGACAAACTCAAAACCACGGGACTCCAAATCTTTTCCGACATGGTTCATTGCCAAATTGTGCATTTCTTGTTTTGAAAGTGGTTTGCTCATGCTACAAAAATACAAAAAGCCCAACACAAGTGCTGGGCTAGATTATAAAAAAATTTAGAAGAGATTACCCTCCAAAATCATCAAATCGAATGTGTTCATCTGCAATTCCAAAATCTTCACCCATTTTTTGAACCGCTTGGTTCATTAATGGAGGGCCACAGAAATAGAGTTCGATATCTTCTGGTGACTCGTGATGATTTAAATAATTATCGATCACACAGTTGTGGATAAATCCAACAAAACCATCGCCTTCAGCATCAATATTTTCTTTTACTTTCCAGTTGTCTTCTTCCA
>Ga0115564_10001053_pt1 | contig 26115 bp, 28 predicted proteins | sample COGITO_mtgs_1105_7_FD_88680 | JGI IMG/M metagenome (GOLD analysis project Ga0115564, IMG submission 88680) | Pelagic marine microbial communities from North Sea - COGITO_mtgs_110523 | ecosystem: Environmental > Aquatic > Marine > Epipelagic | place: Germany:Helgoland, sampling site Kabeltonne...
AAAATCTTTGACGTCATATGTGAATGGCGCGTGCAGAGTGAAGAAATAACGACTATGGCTTGACCACGCTTAAGTAAGACCCTGTTGCTGTGCCAGAATCTGCGACTGCAATTCTCGCCGCGAGTTCCGCATTTCGAACGATGATCTCGGGATTGACCACCAAGCTTTGTCCATGGGTTGCTCGGTGAAAGTGATCGAGCAGAAAAGGAGTTACCTCTTTGCCCGTGATCTTCTTCGAGTCTGCGAGTTTCAGTCCTTCAGCGAGAACTTGATCATGTAGATCCGGATCTAATTGATTAGCCGCGGGTAACGGGTGCGCGATGACAAGTCCTGATCTAATTGACAGACTCCGTCGTGCCGTCACAACGTCTACAATCTCAGTTGAATCAGAGAGTGACCAGTCGACAGTGATTCCCGAGTCACTCAGAAAAAGACCGGGAAACTGGTGGGAGGTGTAAACGACTACTTCTACATTAAGTGTTTCCAGGCGCTCCAGGGTCGCGCTCACGTCCAGGATTGACTCAACTGCGGAGCACACAATCGTGATGGTGGCCGGCACCGCGTCCCGTGAGCCAACCGTCTCTTCGACCTCTATGGCGACCCGTAGATTTTCTGGGCGAGGGAGACCGTGACTAATAATTGTGGATTCCAGGGCAACGACGGGTGCACCTGCAGATAGGGCCGACAACACCTCTTTTGGGAACGAAAACTTGTGCGATTTTTGATTCCGTAAATTCACCCTGCGGCCCTAGCCCCTAGACTGATGGGCAATGAATACTGGTGTCTTGGAGCAGGCGCTCCTGAGCGATCTTGAGCGGCATGGGTATTACCCCCAGCTCGTGTTTGAGTCGCTCGACGGGGCACTGGGTTCTGAGGGACTACTTGCCTACGTTGTACACCACGAGGCGACATTTGACCGCGATGAATTGCGGCGACACATGAGCGTCCTTGCGCTTACGCATACTCGGTTGATCGTGTCACATACGGATGAGCACAGCCACGAAGAGCATGCGTACGCATCCACTTCAAATGAAAGCGTGCGGCTTGGGGCAGTTGATACGGTTGTGGTCAATCGGGTGGTGAAGGACCCGGCAGGTGCGCAAGGCACATCGACATCTGAAGTCGTTCTCACCATCGGGTGGGGAGCGGTGAGCCGAATCGAGTTGGAGCCAGCTTCGTGTGGAGATCCTGAGTGTGAAGCAGAACATGGTCTGGTAGGAACTGCGACAAATGACGACTTTTCGTTACGAGTTTCACAGGCAGCTGACGGCGATGACACAATCGCGCAGGTCCTTGAGTTCGCACGTGCATTGTCCCAGGCCAGCGTGTTGGGCAACAACTAGATCTCCGTGCACCCGTTACATGCGAATCCGTTTGGGCAACCAGCCCTTCAATTAAAAGATGTGATCCCAGGCGCGATCCGCGCTCTCAAGCCATCTCTTTTTTCCGGTGCGTCTGCGTTTTCGGGTGCCAATATTCCATTGTCTTCACACGTGGTAGTACTTCTTATTGATGGTCTGGGTGAAATCCAACTCCAAGAATTCGCTCCGAATCTGCTTCTGAGTGAGTCTTCGATTGCTGCCCCAATGCTCACCCACTTTCCCAGTACGACACCGGTTGCCTTGGGTTCGTTAGGGACCGGGCAATCCCCCGGCCAGCACGGGTTTGTGGGCGCGAGTTTTTACGTTCCGGAAGAAGATGCCCTGTTTGCGCCGTTGCAATGGGGCTCTCACCCACATCCGCTTGCCATGATTCCTTCGGCACCGTTATTTGAGTGGGCGTCGTCCAATGGAATCGATGTCGCAAGCATCGCGAGTGAAAACTATCGCAGTTCGGGGATCACCAAGTCAGTTCTTCGCGGTGGCGTGTACTTGGGGACTGCCGATCTTGCTGACATGGAACGGATCGTTCTTGATCGAATTGGGTATGCGCGAACACCCGCGTTGACCTATGTGTATTGGCCAGAACTCGATCGGATTGGACATGTACATGGTCCGGGATCTCGCCTCTGGCTGGCGCAATTGCGACTAATTGATGCTTTTGTGTGCCGAATTGCGGGTGCGATCGCAGAAAATGCTGGATCCGATATCAGTGTGGTCATTACTTCGGATCATGGAATGGTGTTGTGTCCGCCGGACCGTCGAATCAATATTGAGTCACATCCGGTACTGGCACCGGATGTGAGGTGGGTTGCTGGTGATCCGCGGGCTCGACATATCTATACCCGGCCAGGTTCGGGGCCAGATGTTATGGCGCGGTGGCGAGAAGTTCTCGGACCAGATTTTGACGTGGTGACTCGGGTGGAACTCGCTGCGGAGGAATATTTTCCTCAACTGGATCCAGATTTCTCTGAGAGATTGGGTGACTTTATGGTGATTGCTCGCAGCGATGCACTATTGGGGAGCACTTCGGATTCGCGTTCCAGTTCATTTTTGGGCCAACATGGGTCGATGTCGGTGGGTGAGATGCGAATCCCGTTTAGGGTTTTCCACTCGGGGGTTAACACCTAGCATTTGGGTTCAGTAAGGCCAGATAGCGACGGCTCGACAAGGCATGGAATTATGCAACTGTGGCCGAACTCATCTATTACGTGGGAACCATGGACTGCGGAAAATCGACGCTGGCCCTTCAGACCGACCACAACCATGCGAGCCGTGGAAGGTCTGGCCTAGTGTTTACAAAGTTTGACCGAGCCGGAGAGTCCGTGCTTTCGAGCAGACTCGGCCTTGAGGTTCCTGCGATCGAAGTGAGCGACGGGTTGAATTTGCGCAGGTTCGTTGTGGACCGACTCTCCCGTGGGCACCGGATCGACTATTTAATTTGTGACGAAGCGCAGTTTTACACACCAGAACAAGTTGAGGAAATTGCGCAGCTGGTCGATGAACTTGCGTTGGATGTGTTTGCATTCGGCATCTTGACTGACTTTCGAACAAAGCTCTTTCCTGGATCGGCTCGACTATTGGAACTTGCCGACCGGGTGCAGTACCTGCAAGTGGAAGCGCTGTGTTGGTGCGGTAGCAGGGCACTGCATAACGCGCGCACGATAAACGGGGAAATGACTACCGATGGTGATCAGGTAATGGTGGGAGACGTGAGCAGTAGCACTGAAGTCTCCTACGAAGTGTTATGCCGGCGACATTACCGAGCCCAACTCACGTCAAAGCGAGCAAAAAATGCCCACTCGTCTCGCGAACCACTTCCATTTGATGCGGGTTAACTGCTGACCTGCGGGTTCGGCTATTCCTCCGTGGAGTTGTTGCCAAACAGGATTTCGTCCCAGCTGGGGACCTTGGCCCGGCCTTTGCGCACCTTTTTTGTGGGCGCCGGTGGCGCTGGCGCGCTCTCGGGTGTGTCCTCGAATACACCGGAGGCTTCCGGCAGTTCCTCTACATTCACCAGTTCTAAGATTTCCGATTCCAGTTCGGGGACGGCCGTAAGTTTTACAGTTGCCACGGGTGTTTCTTGAGCAACTTTCTCACGTTGAGGTTGAAGTGCGGCCGCAGTAGTGTCAATGATGATCGTTGACTCCACCGCCGAGCCAATTCCGGGATCACGCGCGGGATCCAGGCCCATCAGGGTTCGAGCCAGGGCGTTAAGTGGATTAACCGACTTGCCCGACGGCTCATATGACCACTGGGCACTATCGGTAGGCGACTGTGCGCCTAAGTGTGGCTTGAGTTCAACCAGCCATTGACCATTGAGGTGGGCGCTATCCCAATTCAACTGTTCGACCGTGAGTCCTAGGGTGTTGCCGACAACTTCTGCCAGTGTTGCACTGCCACGATATTGATGAACCAGAACTTCGCTTGCACATTGGGCAACATAAGCGCGTTCGCGCATAGGTGGTTCCGCATAACGATTTACACGCTCTAAGTCCCAGCCGGTCTCCTGCGCCACCATTTCGGGAGATTCACCAGCACGTACCCGCTGTTGAATCTCACGTGGGCTCAGGGGATTCAGGGGGTGCTCCTTAGGCTAGAAGAGATGACTTCTCACACACTAACTTACTTGCTGTCCGTGTTATCTATGAACGCGCCGGGGGCTGGCCCTGGTATTGGGTCCTGATTCCACGTAATCGGTGCCACGAGGGTGGGTTCTGTTCCGCGAAGGGCAATTTCGCGAAGGGCGATGGCCCGATTCCATTTCGCACCGGCGATGAGAACGCTGGCCAAGGAAATAGTGGAACCAGCCACTGCCAGACCGAATGCAAATTGAGTGCCGACTCGATCAACAAGGAAGCCGCTCAGGGAGGCTCCGAACGCAAAGCCGGCAGCGAGACCGGAGTTGGTCCAGGTAAGGCCTTCAGTGAGCAGTTTTGGCGGTGTAAGCCTTTGCGCAAGCGAGAAAGTTACAATTAACGTGGGGGCAACTGCAAATCCTGATATGGCGATTGCACCAATGAGCACCGGGGCCGAACCAATGAACGGCAGTGGCAGGACGATAACGGTGGTGATCAAAATCGTATAGGTCAACTGACGGGAAAGTGGAGCTCGGAAGTGACGGCTGCCATAGACAAAACCGCCGATCATTGAGCTCAACGCAAAAAGAGCCAAAGGGAGTCCGGCCAACTGTGGAGCCCCAGACTTTTGCATAAAAGCCACAACCGCGACGTCCATTGTGCCGAAGAGCGTGCCAATTCCTAAGGCTACGAAAACGGTCGCGATCATGCCTGGCGAGCGAATGGCCGATCCTTGTTCTGTGTGTGTGTTTCGGTGCGATGGCGGCGGGGCTGATTCCCCAAGTCCTGCCAATAGCAGTGCACCCACGAGTGTTATGACGGCGCCCACGAGTATCGGACTCGCAAAACTCACGTTAGAAGCGAGGGCCACGGCCACGATTGGACCTATTGTGAATATCAATTCGTCGAGAACGCTTTCCCAAGCGAACGCACTGTGAAGAAGCGGTTCCTTTTGGCTAGTCACGTGGGCCCACCTGGTACGCACTAGGGAACCGAATGAAGGGAAGGTCGCCCCTGCGATCACAACGAGGATGGTTTGTATTACACGCGAAAGTTCGGATGAAACTGCGTAAACAAACAGAAAAAGCGTAAGTGTAAATAGGCTGGGCAAAATGATCAGGATTATTCTTTGCCCGTATCGATCGCTCATACGACTGGAGATAACCGCGGCAAGGGCGGCCGAAATAACGAATACCGCTTGCAAAAAACCGGCCAAAGAGTACGAGCCCGTGGTATTACTGATGTAAAGCAACACCCCCAAACCAATTAATGCAAGTGGCATGCGAGCGAGGAAACCTGCAGCGGAAAACTTTGCAGCCCCATGGATGCTCAGTGCATCTCGGTAGGGGCGGATAATTGAATGAAACATCGCAGGGAAAGGTTACTATGCCTGCGACGCGCACAAAGCGTTGTGGGGCGCATGTGGCAGGCTGGCGAAATGACGCATTCGATCGACTCTCTACTCACTGAGCATCACCTTGCACGTCTTGCTTGGATCTGCGCCCAGTCCGCGGGGGCGTTTCTCAAAGACCAGAGGCCACGGGAGATCGAGATTGACACGAAATCTAGCGGTTCTGACTTGGTGAGTGAAATGGATCGAGGCGCGGAGGCCCTCATCGTGGATCTCATCACGTCTGCTCGGCCTGATGACTCAATTTTGGGTGAGGAAGGCGCTGATCGGACGGGGAGTTCGGGCGTGCGCTGGATAATTGACCCGCTTGATGGAACCGTTAATTACCTTTTTGGGATCCCGCTGTGGGGCGTGTCCGTCGCGGTTGAAGTCGATGGCGAAGTGCAAGTGGGCATGATTTCGATTCCAGAAACTCACAAGAGCTATCTGGGCATCGCTGGCATTGGGGCCTTTTGCATCACGGGTGATTCCATCGAGAAATTACAGGTGAGGGAGAGCAAAGATCTGTCTAAAGCACTGCTGTCAACGGGTTTTGGGTATTCAGCCACACGCCGCAGGTTGCAAGCCGAAGTGCTCACCGAGGTGCTGCCCAAAGTCGCAGACGTGCGTCGTTCTGGCTGTGCAGTGGTGGATCTGTGCTGGTTGGCAAGTGGGCTCTTCGACGCCTACTATGAAACGGGCCTCAACCCTTGGGATTATGCGGCAGGAGCGCTAATCGTTGATCTGGCAGGTGGACAGGTGGCGGCACCGATCGACGGGGATCTTGGCAAACTCTTAGTAGCGAGTTCACCCGGAATTTTTACTGAATTTTCGCAGATGCTGCGGTCGGTGGGTGCCCATGAGGTACTACTCAAGGAGTCGCAAGTCCTCTGAGTACCACTGCGCATTCCTGATATATATCTGGGCAGCGGGTTCAATGTCTGAAGTGGTAACCACTCCTTCTGTGATCACAGCGGGGACACCTAATGCGCGCGCATTGGGAGGGACCTTTTTGTTGTTGCCTACTAGCGCACATGCACCGACAAGTGAGGTGGGACCCACTACGGCGTTGTGTAAAACAACCGCGTGGGAGCCGATGAGCGAGCCAGATTCAATCCGGCACCCTTCAAGGTGCACTCCATGCCCAATCACGCAGTGGTCGCCAATAATTGTGTCGTGTGTATCCGTACAGTGAATGACGGTGCCATCTTGAATCGAAGTGCCAGCACCAATAATGATCTTTCCGTGGTCGGCGCGAAGAACGGCACCAGGCCAAATACTCGATGTAGGACCAACGATCACCTGGCCGATCAATACCGCATCAGGATGTACAAAAGCTGTTGGGTCAATTGAGGGGCTCTTGTCTCCCAATGCATAAATAGGCATAGCGCATTGTGGCATGAGCCTCTAGGAATTGGTCGCACCGAGACTGAAAGGCCCCCAGATGAAGGCGCCGAAAGTGCATGAGGCACAATCTGCGCGCACACCGGAAGTGAGTTTCGGGGGACCGCACAATGCAAGGGAATGAGGCACCATGGCTACCGATTACGACGCCCCACGCAAGACGGATGAGGAACTTGCTGAGGACAGCCTTGAGGACCTCAAAGCCCAGCAAGCCGAGAAGGCTTCTTCTCCGGTGGATGTGGACGAAGCCGAACTTGCGGAATCCATTGAGTTGCCCGGAGCGGACCTTTCCGCGGAGAACCTGACAGTTGAGGTAGTTCCCAAACAAACAGATGAATTCACATGCGTGTCATGTTTCTTGGTCCGACATCGAAGTCAGTTTGACCACGAGGGGAAATCTGGACCGGTGTGCAAGGATTGTGCTTAAGCTTTTTTCGCTAAGAACCTAAAGACGGCCACTTCAACGACAGCCGCGCTGGCTGCCGTAATTGCCGCCCACATTACTGCTGAACCCAACCGGGCTTGCAGGTCTTGCGAATTGGGGGCGTTGCGGCCGGTCACGGAGCGGTAACCGGTATCGAGTGCCTTGCGGGCCGCCCAAGTCGCACCCATGGCCGCAAGGGGTGCAAGCACATGGATTACGAGATTGTTCTGTGCAGCTTCGTGGGTATCTATTTCGGACATAGTACTTTTCTACCACCGCGTGTCTGTTGAGCTATTTTTGGGTCCTTTCGCGGTGGTGATTGCGCGGATGAGTTCCTGTGGGTTTCGCGTAGATAAGCACCACAATCCGTGGGGGTCAAGTGGGTCTAAAATTTCCAGCTCGACAACAGGGAGCGAACCTCTGATCAGACTAAATGCGGTGTCTGCAGATCGCCCGCGGCGGATCTCAACCCGTCGATCTGGGCTCAATTGCGATACTGAGCCAACTATCTCGATGCTGATGCGGGCCCTTCCCGCGGTGAGAAAGCAGGCGCCGTCACTTTCCTCAAGCCGAATATAAGGTGCCGTTGCACAAGCAAATCCTATAAAGAGGGCGCTCACCAATAGCCCTAAGGCAACCCCCAAAACTGATCCGAATGCGCGAGAGTAGGCGGCACCGACCATGAGAAATAGGGCCACTCCCAGGGCGAGAATCAGGGGACCAGGCAGTAGTCGCTCGCGATACAGCATGTCCGGAGTATGGTGCATGGGTCATGTCTACGAAACCTTTGGCGCACACATCCGGTGGCGCATTGCCAGATGGCACGGAAATACCCCAACGGGCGTTAAATGCGCCGGCATTGGGCGATTTGATTCCGTCCCACTTCAGATCTTGCTTTGGATGTGGAGACGATCATGAGACTGGTTTACACATGCGAATGCACGCGGGTAAGGGTCTCACTATTGATGGCACCTTCACGGTCACCAAGTACCACCAAGGGGCCCCTGGCCTAGCGCATGGTGGGTTACTCAGTGCGGCAATCGACGAAGTTTTGGGATCATTGAATTGGTTGCTGGGCAAACCTGCCGTGACTGGGCGACTGGAGTGCGAGTTCATTAAGCCAGTGCCCGTTGGTTCCGTGCTGCACATTCACGCAGAAATCGTGGGCACGCAGAGGCGTAAAGTTTTTGCCGTGGCTTCGGTTCGTCTCAATAGTGAGACGGGTCCGGTTGTGGTCGAGGCCAAAGCGATCTTTATTCAAGTCGGTGTTGAACATTTTCTCACAAATGGTGACCGATCCAGTATAGAAGCCACCATGCCAGGGGCGAGTGATTTTGAGATGAACCCATGATGCATGAACTGCTGATTCACCGGCTGGACCCGGGGCTACCCCTTCCAGGAACCGAGAATCCGGGTGACGCCGGATTGGATCTTCGGGCTCGCACCGACGTACAGATTGAGCCCGGGCAGCGGCTACTCATTCCCACGGGGATTGCAATCGCATTGCCACCGGGATTCGTGGGCTTGATCCATCCTCGCAGTGGCATGGCTATTAAGGCAGGATTCTCGTTGCTCAACGCTCCAGGAACAATCGACGCGGGTTATCGGGGAGAGATATCTGTAATCGGCCATAACGCAGACCCGGTCACAAAAATCTCAATCTCGCGCGGGGATCGGATTGCGCAATTGGTGATTCAGGAGATACCGGAGATCAGAATTGTCGAAGTGGAGCAATTACCGGGGTCTGTGCGCAGCGAACGAGGCTTCGGGTCCAGTGGTTGATTCCCACCGGTCTGCGCGCGCTATCAGTGACGGATGAGAGGATACGAATATGGAATTTGAGCGGGGCGTAAGCGGTGGACCATGGGACGAATCGGATTCGGGTGTGCCTCTGGTGGAGTCCGTTGGCGATCGCGTTGTGAGCTTTGGGGCACTTCGACTCAGGGTCCCCGAAGGCGTCGAGGTGCAAGTCCAGGCTGACAAATCGACCGGGCGCATTTCTTTGTTGACGTTGCGAGATGGCGATTCTGGCATGCAACTTCAGCCGTATGCATCGCGGAAATCAAGTGGCATGTGGGCTGAAGTTTTGGAGTCACTTAAAACTTCCGTGAACAGCGCTGGTGGTTTGGTGGAGGAAGCCGAAGGAAAATACGGCACGGAATTACTGGCGCAGGTGCAAGCGGTCGGCGACACTGCGGGACTGCAGCCCGTGCGCTTCGTGGGGGTGGACGGGCCCCGGTGGTTCCTGCGCGCGGTGTTTATGGGTGCCGCTGCCCGGGATATTGATGCCGGAGCTCGGCTCGGCCTAATTTTTGAAAGCGCGGTGGTTTCTCGTGGTGATACGGCCATGGCACCAGGAGCTCCGATTGTTTTGAATTTGCCAGAAAATACCAATACCGACAAGGCTGCGCCAATAAAATCGGCCGGGATTAACCCTTTCGTTCGTGGCCCCGAAATAACAGAGATTCGCTAAGTTAGATGAATGCCATTGCGAAGGCTTACCGCAGGTTTACCGCTACCACGACGCAGCTAGAGTCTCGTGAGTTGCAGGAAACATTTGGGGCCTTCGGAGACGCGGAGATCCAACAGATTGATCAGTGCCAACCTGGTGCTCACATCGAGGTGGTAGGAACTGTCCGTAGCGTGAGCATTGCACCCACGATCAAAAATCCGGCATTAGAAATTGAACTCTACGACGGCTCCGGAGTCGTTACCGTCGTGTGGATGGGTCGCCGATCCATCCCTGGGATAGTTGCCGGACGCACGATGAAAGTGTGCGGGCGATTAACGTGCAATAGCGAACGTCCGACTATTTTTAATCCCCGATACGAATTGAGGCCCTTGTCCCGATGAGTGAACCAGAGCACAGTGGCGAGGACGTAGAGCACGGTTTGGAACGCGAGAGCATTGAGGACATTCGTGCTGAACGGATCATGCTTGATCGTGCAATCGGCGGGTGGCGTGGGCTTTTTGACAGTGGCGCTCCGACATTGGTGTTCGTCATTGTGTATCTGTTGCGATCAGATAATTTACAGGTCGCAATCGGGGCAGCGGTAATAGTGGGTGTGACAATCGCGGTGATTCGGATTATTCGTAAGGACTCATTGCAACAAGTTATTGCAGGTTTAATTGGAGTTGGCATTGCTGCAGGGTTTTCCGCCATGACAGGGAAGGCTGAGAACTTCTTTCTGCCGGGACTGCTGACCAACGCCGCATATGGCACCGCATTTCTGATTTCGATACTCGTTGGGTGGCCGCTATTTGGAGTGTTCCTGGGCTTTTTCACAGGATCGGGCACGAAATGGCGCACGGTAACGCAATACAGGCGGGCTGCCGCTGCGGCTACGTGGATCTGGGTAGTCATGTTCTTTTTGCGTCTTGCGGTTCAACTTCCGCTGTATTTGGCGGGGGCGATCGGAGCATTGGGAGTAATGAAAGTGGTAATGGGCTGGCCACTATTTTTGGCCAGCGCCTACTTCACATATCGACTGCTGCAACCCGTTCACAATAGTTTGGAAGCAAGCAAAGATCAGGAATGACCAAGCATGTCTTGCAAGGTGTTCTCTTGGTGAGCGGCTGCAACAAATATAAGTTCGTCGCTCACCTCAAGTGAGTCGTCAGAACTCGGTGCAATTACGCGGTTGCCTCGAACAATTGCAACAAGTGCCGTGTCTTCGGGCCAGTTCTGCTCGCCAACGCGTTGCCCGGCCACAGGGGAGTCAGAAGCCAAGGTGATTTCCACCAAATCGGCTTCTCCCTGACGGAATGAAAATAGACGAACGAGGTCACCGACGGATACGGCTTCTTCGACTAACGCGGAGAGCATGCGCGGGGTCGAGACGGCCACGTCGACTCCCCAGGAGTCGTCAAACATCCATTCGTTCTTTGGGTGGTTGACGCGGGCGACTACTCGTGACACTCCAAATTCGGTTTTGGCAAGAAGCGATACCACCAAATTGACCTTGTCATCTCCGGTTGCTGCTACAACAACGTCGCATTGCGAGAGTCGCGCCTCTTCCAAGGCGGTAATTTCACAGGCGTCAGCCATGAGGGTCTCGGCGCCCTCGACAATTCCCGGTTTGGCCAAAGCGGCATCGCGGTCCAGCAGCAGAATCTCGTGTCCGTTCTGCAGGAGCTCACGAGCGATTGCCCGACCTACTTTGCCAGCACCCGCGATCGCGACTCTCATGAATTGCCCTTCTCGCGGAACAGTGCGATGCCTTCGATCCGCTCGCGATCTGCGGGTGGAAATAGTAGGTGCACGTAGTCACCCTCTTGGAGAACAAAATCTGGACCGGGCAACATGGCGGCCTCATATCGAGTGACGAAGGCAATCCGCGCACCTGTCTGGCGTTCAAGTTCGGTGGCGTTGCGCCCATACCATTGCTGGTCCAGCGGTACCTCGGCCAAGGTTATGGAGCCGGTCGGATCGGTGAATTCTTCGCTGGCACCGGTGGGAAGCAGTGCTTTCATTATTTGCGTGGCCGTCCACGTGACCGTCGCAACGGTGGGTATTCCAAGCCGTTGGTAAACGGCAGCACGTTTAGGGTCATAGATTCGAGCGATCACATGCTCCACCCCGTATGTTTCGCGCGCCACTCGAGCAGCCAGGATGTTGCTGTTGTCTCCACTGCTGACGGCCGCGAATGCATGAGCGCGGGTTATGCCAGCCGACTCGAGGGTCTCTCGATCAAAGCCCACACCTTTTACCGTGATCCCGGTAAAATCGGGACCCAATTTGCGAAAAGCCGATGGTTCCTGATCCACAACAGCTACCGAATGGCCCCCCTGGTCGAGCCAGGCGGCAAGCAAAGAGCCCACGCGACCGCAGCCCAGAATCACAATATGCACGTGCACACGGTACACGCTGGGGCCGTCGCTATGCAGGGCAATCTATGACAGGTCTACGCTGGGGAATCGTGTCAATCGCGAATGGTCTGAAAAGGGTCGTATTAGGCCGGGCTCTACGTAGCGAGCGGCTCTCCCAGACCCTGCTTCCGAAACGGATCGCCCTGCCGGTTTTTGCTAGTGATGCACTGTCTTCTAACGCGTATGCCACCCAGGAAATCTTGCTTGTGCTCTCACTGGGTGGCGCATCTCTGTTCGCTTTTGGACCCTGGATAGCCGGATGTGTTGTCCTTGTCTATTTTCTTGTGATCGCGTCCTATCGGCAGAATGTTCGGGCCTATCCGGATGGGGGCGGAGATTACGATGTTGTTTCGGCGAACCTAGGCCCGCAGTGGGGAGCCTTTGTAGGTAGTGCGCTGCTCATCGACTACGTACTCACCGTTGCTGTGTCCGTTTCTGCGGCTGTTGCAAATTTGGGTTCGACCATTGGCTTTGTCGGACAACACGCCGTGTGGTTTGCCGTTGGTTTCGTCGTCATCATCACATTATTGAATTTGCGAGGAGTGAGAAACGCAGGGGGCATGTTTGCAATTCCTGCGTACCTGTTTGTTTTCTCGATTTTCGTCATGATCGGCGTCGCGATTATCAAAGTCATCAATGGGGAGCCCATGTTGGCGGAGAGCGCCGAATGGGAGATTTCACATGAAGGTACTTTGACCGGTTTCGCATTAATTTTTCTGATCGCTCGTTCATTTAGCTCGGGCACGACAGCCTTAACCGGTATCGAGGTGGTCTCAAGTGGGGTTCCTGCTTTTCAGGAACCGAAATCTAGAAATGCTGCGAAAGCTCTACTCATGTTGGGGTTAATCAGCATGTTGATGTTTAGCGGAATCACATGGTTGGCGATGAGAACCGGCGTGCGGGTCACCCAAGCCGATGTTGACTTAGTCGGACTCCCAATAGGTGAAAGTCAAAAGACGGTGATCGTGCAAGTGGCAGCAGCGGTGTTTGATAACGCAGGATGGGCGGTCCTGTTGATCTCGCTCGTCACCGCACTGATTTTGGCATTGGCTGCGAATAGCGCATTTATTGGCTTTCCCGTGATGGGCTCAATCCTTGCGCGCGACGGCTACCTCCCTCGACAACTTCACACGCGCGGTGATCGCCTCGCGCTCAGCAATGGAATTTTAGTACTTGCTGGATTAGCAGTGCTTCTCATTATCGCATTTCAGGGTGATGTCACACGATTGATTCAGTTGTACATTATTGGCGTTTTTATCGCATTTGCCTTGAGCCAATTTGGGATGATCCGACATTGGGGCAAGGTCCTGAAAACGGAAATTGATCGCAGAGAGCGTCAGCGCTGTCTTCGTTCACGAGTAGTGAATGCAATCGGATTCACCATGACTGGTGCCGTATTGGTGATCGTGGTCGTCACCAAGTTCACGAGCGGTGCTTGGGTCGTGGTGGTAGCGATGCCCATAATTTTTTATGGCATGCTGCGAATAAATCGGCACTACGAAAAGGTGCGCAGAGAGTCGTTGACTTTAGAAACTGAGCATGTAATGTTGCCCGCCCGTGTACATGCGCTCGTGTTGGTGTCCAAAATTCACAAACCAACACTCCGGGCAATTGCATACGCGCGCGCTACTCGGCCTACGGTAATTGAGGCCGTCACCGTGAACGTCAATGATGCCGAGACGCAACAATTGCATGAGGACTGGGTCCGTCGCGATATCCCGGTGACCTTGCGAATATTGGATTCGCCATACCGCGAAATTACCAGGCCGATTATTGACTATGTCAAAGAACTTCGTACGGAGTCTCCGAACGACTTGATCGCCGTCTTTATACCCGAGTATGTGGTGGGGCATTGGTGGGAGCAGATTTTGCATAACCAATCGGCACTGCGACTTAAGGGCCGATTGTTGTTCTCCAATTCAGTGATGGTGATTAGCGTGCCCTGGCAGCTTGAGTCAAGTGAAAACAGTGTCGAAAATGAGTTCTAAGTCAGCCCTGAATGTGGGTGATTTTTACATTGCCGAGATCGGAAAAATAGCCCACGGTGGTCACTTTGTCACGCACGTCGAGGGTTGTGTTGTTTTCGTCCGTGGCGCCATGACCGGCGAACGTGCAAAAATCCGAATCACCCACAAGAGGCAGAAAGTTTATTTCGGCGTCGCTCAGGAGATTTTGGAGTCGTCTGAATATCGGGTTAATCCCAGCTGTGCCGCGAGTGCCCAATGCGGGGGTTGTGACTTTCAATACGTCGACTACGCGCATCAACGTGCTCTGAAGACAAGGGTGCTTAAGGATTCATTGGAACGTTTCGCCCAATTGCAGGCAAACCAGGTTGAAAAAATAGTGGGCGAAGGGGTAATCGAACTACACGGTGACAGCGGTTTAGGTTGGCGAGCCCGAGCCAGATTTGAGTGGAATGACGAATGGCAGATGCACCAAAATCGCAGTGACATGTTGGTGAATACTCCGTTGTGCACAACGGTGACGAGTGAAATTGCGCAGGAACTCCTCCGGCTGAGGTCCACCGCAGGAGTAGTACCAGGCGAGTACACCTTTGCCCAAGGTTCCGCAGGGGTCAGTGTGGTGGGTCCGATGGGCCACATCTCGGGGCCAGAGCTGGTCACCAGAGAGTTTTCGGGCGTGCAGTGGGAAACGGATATCCAAGATTTTTGGCAAGCAAATGGGTCCCTGCTCCCGGTCGTACAACAGGCAATTATTGACTCTGGTGCCGCGCGGTCCGGGGAAGACTGGTGGGATTTGTACGGGGGTGCGGGGGTATTTTCGCGGGTGCTTTCACTTGAGTTGGGTTCCGCTGGCAGAGTCACCACCGTTGAGGGGAACCGGGCTGCCTCCCAACGCGCGCGTGATCGGTTCGCAGGGGTGCCAGATGTAGATTGTGCACATGTCCGAGTGATCACCAGCAGTGTCGAGGCGTTCATCCGTAACATGCGCGGTTCCGGATCTGGAGTCGACGGGATATTGCTGGACCCGCCGCGGTCGGGGGCCGGGATTTCGGTGTGTGCCGATGTACGGGCACTCGGTCCGCGGTCAATCTTGTATGTTGCCTGCGATCCGGTAGCGCTCGCACGTGATGTCCGTGAAATCTGCACGGACGGGGCATATGAATTGGTCAGTGTCCGGGCGTGGGACGCTTTCCCTATGACCCATCATTTCGAGTCCTTGGCAGTTTTGAGGAGCACCAAAGTATCTTGACGTCAAGATACTTGTGGTACCTTATGGTTCCTTAACCTTAACCTGGAGGTCCTGTGTCGAGCGTGAATTCATTTTCTGCAAAACAAACCCTCAAGGTCGGCGGTGAAGAATTTGAGATCTTTGCCATCGATGCTGTGCCGGGTAGTGAGAAACTCCCATTCACCCACAAAATTTTGCTCGAAAACTTGTTGCGGACCGAGGACGGCATAAATGTTGATGCAGATACGATCCGCGCTTTAGGCGCCTGGGACGCAAAAGTTGAGCCCACGCAGGAAATTCAATTCACGCCCTCGCGCGTGGTGATGCAGGACTTCACGGGGGTACCCGTTGTGGTCGATTTAGCCACTATGCGCGAAGCAGTGATTGCCCTCGGTGGCAACCCTGACAAGATCGAGCCTCTGAATCCATCTGAATTGGTGATTGACCACTCGGTGATCGCAGATTTCTTTGGTTTGCCCGACGCCGCGGAGCGAAATGTTGCGCTGGAATACGAGCGCAATCGTGAGCGATATCAATTCCTGCGCTGGGGCCAGAGCGCATTTGAAGAGTTTAAGGTGGTGCCTCCCGGAACGGGGATTGTGCATCAAGTAAATATCGAGCATCTTGCGCGCGTGATCATGGCCCGGGGAGGGCAGGCCTATCCTGACACGGTTGTGGGCACCGATTCGCATACCACAATGGTGAACGGTTTGGGTGTGCTTGGTTGGGGGGTAGGTGGCATTGAAGCCGAGGCCGCGATGTTGGGCCAGTCTGTTTCTATGTTGATCCCGCGCGTGGTGGGTTTCAAACTCACGGGCGAGCTTCCGCCAGGAGCAACCGCAACAGACTTGGTACTCACGATCACGGAAATACTCCGGACAAGAGGTGTCGTGGGCAAGTTCGTGGAGTTCTATGGCAGTGGCGTGGAGACTGTGCCACTGGCCAATCGGGCCACGATCGGAAATATGAGTCCCGAGTACGGCAGTACGGTGGCAATTTTCCCCATTGATCAGGTCACTCTTGACTACCTAGAACTGACGGGGCGGACAAAGGATTCAATTGAACTGGTCCGGGCCTACGCACACAGACAGGGCCTATGGCACGACCCCGATCATGAGGCAAATTACTCGGAGCTTGTCGAGTTAGACATGAGCACGGTGGTGCCCAGCATCGCTGGACCCAAGCGCCCACAAGACCGAGTGATTCTGGCCGAAGCCCAATCCAAGTTCGGGCAAGCTTTGACAAGTTTTACCGAGGAGCCGGAAAAACGAGTAAGTATCAATATTTCGGGTGAGGCGCTTGAAATTAAACATGGTGCTGTCAGTGTTGCGGCCATTACATCGTGTACCAATACCTCAAATCCGTCAGTGATGATCGGTGCTGGACTGCTTGCAAAAAAGGCGGTCGAACGCGGGCTCGCCCGAAAGCCGTGGGTGAAGACCACGTTGGCACCGGGTTCAAAAGTGGTGACCGACTACTACGAAAAGTCAGGTCTGTTGCCGTACTTGGAAAAATTGGGCTTCAGTGTGGTGGGCTACGGCTGTACGACGTGTATTGGAAACTCAGGACCACTCATTACTGAGGTCTCGGCGGCGGTGAACACCCATGATGTTGTGGTCACTTCGGTGTTGAGCGGAAATCGAAATTTCGAGGGAAGAATCAACCCGGATGTGAAGATGAATTACCTCGCATCCCCACCCCTGGTTGTGGCCTATGCGATCGCAGGAACGATGGACATGGACTTGGTCAATGATCCACTTGGGGTAGATCCAGAAGGTGCCCCAGTTTTTCTGGCCGACATTTGGCCTTCATCAACAGAGATTGAGCAAGTAATTGCTGACTCGATTGATTCGCACATGTACATTGATCGATACCGGGACGTGTTTGCGGGCGATCAAGCGTGGCAGTCGTTGCCCACCCCGACCGGGAGCATTTTCCAGTGGGATCCGGACAGCACGTACGTTCGTCGGCCGCCCTATTTTGAAGGCATGGAGCGGGATCCGAAACCGGTAAGTGACATTAGCGAGGCTCGAGTGCTTGCTGTACTAGGGGACTCGGTAACAACGGACCACATCTCTCCTGCTGGATCCATTAAGGCAGATTCACCAGCGGGCCTGTATCTAAGTGAGCACGGAATTGAACGTAAGGATTTCAATTCGTATGGGTCCCGACGCGGGAATCACGAAGTCATGATTCGTGGGACTTTCGCGAATATTCGCTTAAAGAATTTTCTGGTTCCAGGCACAGAAGGTGGTGTGACCGTGGACTTCACAGATCCGGGCTCTCCCATTACCACTATCTATGACGCCTCAATTCGATACCAGGCCAAACAAATTCCGTTGATTATTCTTGCTGGAAAAGAATATGGGTCCGGGTCAAGTCGTGACTGGGCCGCAAAGGGGACCGCGCTATTAGGCGTCCGAGCTGTCATTGCTCAGTCCTATGAACGAATTCATCGGTCGAACTTGATTGGGATGGGAGTACTTCCCCTACAATTCATGGCCGGCGACAGTGCCGCGTCGCTGGGGCTTTTGGGCAACGAGGTATTTGCAGTTTCTGGGATCACTGCCCTCAACAAAGGAATCACCCCACAGACGTTAACGGTGAGTGCCACGTCACCGGGTGGTGCGGGCATCGAATTTGAGGTCGGATTGCGCATAGATACTCCAGGTGAGGCCGACTATTACCGAAACGGTGGAATTTTGCAGTATGTTCTACGTTCGCTTCTGTGATCATGTCCTCGCCTGGATGGCCCAGCGACTTGGTGACCGCACAAGACCCCGAGTTTCTTGGGCAGGTAACCCGATGGCTCCTGGATCGACTGCCCGGGGAGTTCCGGGACTCGCAGAGCAGAAAAGACCCAGTAGCTTTGGCATGGGTGCTCCGTGAGCGAATACAGACCGATATCGAGTTGATGCGCCGGCTTTACGCAACCGCTCGTACGGGGTCTGGTAGTCAGCGCCCAGAAGACCTTCTTGACACGTTGAGCGCCGTCGGAGCACAACTATTGCGGGAAGCTCGAGAGGTCAATTGCGTCTATTCGGCACTGACGGACCTACACCACAGCGCCACTGACACTTCTCACCTACACTAGGCTGGTGCGTTATTTGCCGGCAATCCGTGATCCTCGAGACGTGCGCGCGTTACCACCAGAAAGGTTGCCTGAACTAGCCCGAGAGATCCGGGCTTTCTTGGTAGAAAAGGTTTCTGCAACCGGTGGCCATCTCGGCCCTAATCTTGGAGTGGTGGAACTGAGTATTGCGTTACACCGAGTTTTTCGATCCCCAGAGGACGCAATTATCTGGGACACCGGCCATCAGTCCTACGTACATAAAATTTTAACGGGACGGGCCGCCGAATTTGACACGCTTCGCCAAGAAGGGGGACTCAGTGGCTACCCCAGTCGCGCTGAGAGCGGTCATGACATTGTCGAAAACTCCCATGCATCCACAGCGCTTTCATATGCAGATGGACTGGCCAAGGCTTGGGAGCGGCGGGGGCTCTTGGGTGAGCAGCATGTGGTCGCAGTGATTGGCGACGGTGCACTCACCGGTGGCATGGCGTGGGAAGCACTCAACAATATTGCGACGGGAGAGAGGCCCCTCGTGATAGTCGTTAATGACAACGCGCGCTCCTATTCACCCACAATTGGCGGCCTTGCCCATCATTTGCACACACTCCGGACCGCCCCCAACTATGAGCGGGTCATGAGTTGGGGCAAGCGGGTGCTGCATCGCACGCCAGTAGTAGGAGAGCCCATTTATGATGCCCTACACGGCATGAAAAAGGGCGTGAAAGATGTTGTAGCGCCACAAGGCATGTTCGAGGATCTTGGTTTGAAGTACGTGGGACCGGTTGATGGTCATGATGAGTCCGAGCTTGAGTATGCATTGAGTCGGGCGCGTGATTTTGATGCCCCCGTAATTGTTCATGTGATCACGCACAAAGGCCAAGGCTATGCACCTGCGGAGGCCGATGAAGCTGATCGATTCCATGGGGTGGGCGTGATTGATCCTGAAACCGGACTTCCAGTTTCGGCTTCTGGTCGCACGTGGACCGAGGCATTCTCCGATGAACTGGTCGCCATTGGCCAAGTGCGCTCAGATGTTGTCGCGATTACTGCTGCTATGGGGGGGCCAACGGGATTAGATCAGTTTGGACAGTTATTTCCGGACCGCATCTTTGACGTAGGGATCGCCGAGCAGCACGCTGCGACAAGTGCAGCGGGACTGGCTTACGGGGGTATGCATCCGGTGGTGGCACTGTATGCAACCTTTTTGAATCGGGCGTTTGACCAAGTAATAATGGATTGTGCATTGCACAATGCTGGTGTGACTTTTGTACTTGACCGCGCTGGGGTGACCGGCGACGATGGTGCTAGCCACAATGGGGTCTGGGACATGGCAATGTTGCAAGTTGTCCCGGGACTGCGAATTGCGGCACCGCGCGACGAATCGACGCTCAAGCAATCTTTGCGGGAAGCAGTTGACATTGACGATGCACCCACCGTGGTGCGATTTTCAAAGGGAGCTATTCCGCAAGACATCCCAGCAATTTCACGCGAGAGTGGCGTTGACGTATTGGCCGATCACGGTGAAATGGAAGTCTGCATCGTGGCGATCGGGTCGTTCGCCCCGCTGGGGCTTGAGGTTGCTGATGGCCTCAAAGCACAAGGAATAGGCGTTCGGGTTCTCGATCCGCGCTGGGTAAAACCAATCCCGCAATACGTGATTACGCAAGCAGCACGGGCCAAACTGGTGGTGGTAATCGAAGACGGCATGCGGGCAGGTGGCGTCGGTGCGGCCTTAAGCCAGGCACTGCGGGACCAAAACGTGGACGTGCCCCTTCGCAACTTTGGAACCCCTCTTGCATTCCTTGACCATGCCAAGCGCGCGTCCATTCTCAATTCGCTTGGCCTTACCGGACAGACCATTACTCGGTCAATTACTGAGTGGATGGTGGGCAATTTGGAAAGTAACGTGTCAGATGCCGTCAAGCAGGAACGCTAGCAATGCCTTGTGCTAAAAATCGGGGATCGCTGTAGCCTCCGCGGTCGAGATACGGAGTGATCCCACCCAACCAGAACGGCCAACCGGCGCCCAAAATCATGCACAGATCGAGATCTTGAGCTTCTGCGACGACCCCTTCATCGAGCATTATGCGGGCTTCCTGCGTGATCGCTGTGAGGGCTCGATCCCTGATCTGATCAGGGGACATGGTGCTCGGTGCATCTCCAAAGATTTCAAGGACTCGTGGATCCACGGTTTTGTTGCCCGCTTCGTCCCACAACCATATGCCTGGAAGTCCAGCGGCAACAAGCTTGCCCATTTTCTCGGAAGCATGGAATCGATCCGGAAAGTGCCCATTGAGTGTCTGGGCAACATGCTGAGCCACGGCCGGTCCGACCATTTGCACTAGGACGAATGGGTCCATTGGAAGCCCCATGGCGTGTACCGCTGCATCGGCATCTGCAAAGCTTGCCCCCTCGTCCACGCAGGAAATAATTTCGCCTAGGAATCGGTTGAGCAAGCGGTTCACCACGAACGCTGGACGGTCAGCGACCAGCACACATGACTTCTTGAGCCCCTTGCCAACGGCGAAGGCGGTGGCAAGGCAGGGGTCGTCTGTCTTCTCGGCTCGAGCGATCTCAAGTAGCGGCATGAGCGCAACAGGATTGAAGAAATGGAACCCCACGACGCGCTCAGGGTGTGCCAAGTCGGCCGCCATCTCGGCCACGGAAAGTGATGACGTGTTGGTTGCCAAAATGCAGTCAGGTCGAACGACTTCTTCCAATTGGGCGAAGACCACCTTTTTCACATCAAGTTGCTCAAAGACCGCCTCAATCACAAAATCGGCATCAGAGAAAAGGCTCTTATCAGTCGTACCCGTGATGAGTGCCTTAAGCCGATTGCGCTTATCGTCGGATATCCGCCCTTTCGTGTGCAGAGTGTCGAGTTCTGTGTGCGCGTAGGCGACACCTTTGGCCACCCGTTCCTGATCTAGATCGGTCATGACAACCGGAACCATCAACTGCCGCGCGAAAAGTAGTGCTAACTGACTCGCCATGAGTCCTGCACCGACAATTCCCACTTTGTTGACCGGTCGAGCCAGTGACTTGTCGGGGACCCCGACCGGGCGTTTTGCACGTTTTTGGACCAGATCGAATGAATATAGGGAGGCGCGAAGTGGGTCAGACATCACTAGCTCAGTGAGTGCTGCATCTTCTGCGTCAAATCCCTCGCTGCGCGAATTAGTTTTTGCAGCTTGTACCAGATCTAAGGCAATGTAGGGGGCGCGAGTTGCTCCATGGACTCGTGCATCAACCTGCCCGCGTGCCGCATCCACTACCGCGTCCCAACTATCGCGATCGATCGGCGCGCGCTCCACCGCGACGATCCCTTGAAGTACTTGCGCCGCCCACAAAACCGATTGCTCGAGAAAGTCTGAGGGGGCGAAGATGACATCCATTATCTCCAACTCGACAGCCCGTTGCGGTGTGAGTTGCTTGTTCTGGCTCATCGAGTTGCTGATGATCACTTCGAGTGCCCTCTTGGGACCCACTAGGTTAGGGAGCAGCCAGGCTCCACCCCAGCCCGGAATGAGTCCGAGAAAAACCTCGGGCAGGGACAGAGCCGCAGCGTCTGCCGATACCGAGCGGAAATCACAATGCAAGGCGAGTTCTAGTCCGCCACCCATCGCCGCTCCATTTACAAACGCGAAAGTAGGGATTGAAAATTCTCCGAAACGACGCATGACGTCGTGACCAAATTTCCCGAAGGCCGAAATAATCGCCGGGTCATTAACCAAGCTCGTGGCGGAAAGATCGGCGCCAACGGCAAACACGAACGGCTTGCCGGTAACGCCAACGGCAGCCACGTCGGTTCGGGCAGCAATCTCGTCAAGGGCTTCGTTAATTGATGCAAGACCACCCGGACCGAACGTCGATGGGCGAGTGTGATCGTGTCCATTGTCCAGTGTGATCAGTGCCATGGTCCCCGCGCCTAGGGGCATAGGGAAATAGCGGACCCGGGCTTGGGTTACCACTTCGTCCGGGTTTTCGGCGACGGCCGTGGGGTTCGTTTCGCTCATGCGTTGCTCCCTGAAATATTTTCCCAAATGACGGTTCCGCCCATGCCTAATCCGATACACATCGTGGTAATTCCATATTTTGCGGTTGGGTTCATCGTGAAATCTCGCGCAAGGTTGGTCATAAGTCGGATACCACTAGATGCTAATGGGTGACCGACCGCGATGGCGCCGCCCATCGGGTTAACCCGCTCGTCGTCGTCCGCGATACCAAAGTGATCCAGCAGTGCCAGCACCTGAACCGCGAAAGCCTCATTGATTTCGAAGAGGTCAATATCATCGATGGAAAGGCCGGTGCGAGCGAGTGCTTTTTCAGTGCTGGGCACTGGCCCCACGCCCATGACTTCGGGCTCAACTCCTGCGAATGCGAAGCCGATCATGCGCATCTTTTTGTTCAGACCGAGCTCATCTGCCACTTTTTCATTTGCCAAAAGCGCTGCTGTCGCACCATCGGACAGGCCCGAGGCGTTACCGGCTGTGACCCGACCGTGCGGGCGAAACGGGGTTTTGAGTGCGGCAAGCCCTTCCAGTGTCGTTCCCGGGCGGGGGGCTTCATCGGCGCTCACCAAAATGCTTCCGAGCTCAGCGTTGCGGGCCGCAATGGGGACGAGATCTAGCTGAATCACTCCATTTGCATACGCCTTTGCCGTCTTCTCTTGTGAGCCAAGTGCAAAAGCATCTGCCCGATCTTTTGTGATGTGGGGGAATCGATCATGTAAGTTCTCGGCGGTCTTTCCCATCAGCATCGCTTCCGGGTCAACAATGCGCTCCGACAAATAGCGGGGATTGGGATCCATCCCTTCACCCATCGGGTGATGGGTCATGTGTTCCACGCCGCCTGCGAGGGCGATGTCGTAAGCGCCAGCCATGATTGCACTCGAAAGGGTAGTAACGGCTGTCATTGCACCGGCGCACCAACGGTCAATGGAATAGCCGGGAACAGTATTGGGGAGCCCGGCCAGAAGGGCTGCCGAACGGCCGATATTCATGCCTTGATCGCCGGTCTGGGTGGCCGCGGCTATGGCGACATCATCAATCTTTTCGGGGGGAAGGTGGGGGTTTCGACGTAAAAGCTCCCGCATTACTTTGACAATGAGGTCGTCAGCTCTTGTCTGCGAATACAGACTTCCGGCTCGGGCAAAAGGGGATCGAGCCCCATCAACAAAAACGACATTCGCACGTTCAACCATTTTTTCCTCCTTGTGGAAGGCCTATGTTACCCGCTAGTAACTTATTGTGTCTCGGGCTCGGGGTCTTCGGCAGGTATGGGTTTCGCTTCGCGCGCGGCAAACACAATGGGGAGGACCAATTCACGCTGCCACTTTCTGGCTCCACCTGCCTCCAAAAATTCGTTATACGCCCCCTCGGTGTCGAGCGGTTCGCACCAGCAAGCCCGCCGAACCAGCTCCGGCGTCATGAGGTTTTCAACTGGAATCGAAAGTAATTCGGACAACTGGGCCACACCCTCGCGCACGGCTTCGAGGCGAGCGAAAGCATCCGGATTTTTCTCAGCCCAACTCTTAGGTGCGGGCAATAATTGGGATTTCGGGGGTGGACCGGGCAACTCCGATTCCGGCAGCAAACGGGACCGCTCGATCGCCAAATTCCACTGGCGCTCGTAGCGCGCCGCCGCCCGACCATTAAAGTCTTTGACTTTGAGTAAAGTCTCGGTGGGCATCGCTTTAGCCGCGGCAATAATAGCGCGATCAGGAATCAAGCGACCCGGGGCAATATCGCGTCGCCGGGCAATGTCATCGCGGGTAACCCAAAGTTCGCGCACAATGGCCCGGGCTCGAGGATTTTTAATCGCATGCACTCCGGTGGTGCGCCGCCACGCCTCACCTTCATGTTGACGAGGTCGCCAGGTCAATAGCGCAGCAAATTCCTGCTGGGCATATTCGTACTTGTGTGCCTCCCGCAAACTCGCCGAAAGTGAGTCCCGCAGTTCGACGAGCAACTCAACATCAAGGGCTGCATAACGCAGCATTGCTGGTTTGAGTGGTCTCAGCGACCAGTCGGCTGCGCCATGGCCCTTCTCCAAATATTTTCCGAGTTCACTTTCAATCAATGGGCCAAGCCCTACTCTTTCGCACCCAAGGATTCGACCCGCCAGTTCGGTGTCAAAAAGTCTTGAGGGGGACAGGCCGACTTCTCGCAGGCATTCAAGATCTTGGGTGGCAGCGTGCAAAATCCATTCCACCCCAACTGTTGCTTCGGCAATCGGGCGCAAGTCCGGACAGGCGATCGGGTCTATAAGTGCAGTGCCAGCGCCCTCGCGTCGCAATTGGATCAAATATGCCCTCTGGGAATACGTGTAGCCTGAAGCCCTCTCGGCATCGAGAGCTAGTGGGCCGGTCCCTTGTCGCAATTTCTCGGAGTACGCCACTAGCGCGTCGTGCGTCACGATTACGTCAGGTATTTGCTCGCGAGTTTCATAAGGAACTTTTGGCTCTTCGTTATCCACGACGACGCGCGTGTGCAACATGGGCCACACCCTCTGGGAGCGGCATAAGTCCGCCCGCACACACCAGTACGTTTATCCAAGCGGTGAGGTGACCGCCGAGGTCGTCCCGCGGCGCCCCCGAATCGTCTTCAGTGGGTGTCCAGGAAGATCTCACTTCAACAAAACCCTCGGCGGGGCGCTCCGCCAAGGTCCCAAATGACTGACCAAAGTTGCTGGTCACGGTGCCCCCGATTTCTGAAATCTGAAGGTGCGAAGTGCTCTCAGAAATCCAACTCCAGGCGACCTCCCCTACTAGGTCGTCGTTGAGAAGATCGGCTTCCAACTCAGCACGCGCGAAAATAACCGCGCGAAAGGTTCCACCCCACTCTTCGACACCATCAGGATCATGGAGTAGCACAAATCTTCCTGAGAACGCATCGCTGTCAACGTCGGTGGGTGCAGCTGTGAGGGCCAAGGCAAAAGGTGCCAGTCGGCTGGGCGCGGGGACCTGCGTCAATGTGATGTCTGGCCGGACCACGACGTTACTGATCTGCTCAACCGTGACCGCGAATTGGTCTGCGGCTGGAGTCACGGTACGCACTGCTTAAGACTATTGAGAAGAACGAGTTTGGGGAGGCTGGCGCGCCGTTAAGTCACTCGAAGTTTACTGAAATGGAGTTAATGCAGTACCGCTGGTCGGTGGGTGTGCCATAACCTTCGCCTTCGAAAACGTGCCCCAAGTGCCCGTCGCAGGCCGCGCAGCGAACTTCAGTCCTTACGCGACCAAGGCTGGAATCTTCAATGTAGACGACCGAGTCTTTGGCTAAGGGCTGATAGAAACTAGGCCAACCGCATTGGGAGTCAAATTTGGTGTCGCTGGTGAACAACTTAGTTCCACAGGCCCGGCAGGAGTAGGTCCCGGCAGCCTTATTGTCGGTGTATTCACCTGTAAAAGCGGGTTCGGTTCCCCCTTCACGTAGGACGTGGTATTCCTGGGGTGTCAGTCGCTCGCGCCACTGGTCATCGGTCACAACGGAGGGATCACCCAGATCTGGGAGTTGAGATTGGTCATTTTCCGGAGTTGATGTGCTCATGGGCAACAGCATACGATCGATTTGGTAGGGGCGCCTGCCTGTTATGAGGAAGGATCCATGTGAAGATTGGCCCGTGATGGAATTACTAGAAAATTCAGGAGCGTGGCTATCCGATAATGAGCTGGAAAATGCTCGGGCCAATTTGCCGATTGTGTATGTGGATGCGATTCCGGTGCGCGTCGATGCAAGCGGTGAGGTTACCGAAGTGGGGCTTCTTCTGCGAATTTTGCCCGATGGGTCAATCAGTCGGGCGGT
>Ga0115564_10001063_pt1 | contig 25971 bp, 24 predicted proteins | sample COGITO_mtgs_1105_7_FD_88680 | JGI IMG/M metagenome (GOLD analysis project Ga0115564, IMG submission 88680) | Pelagic marine microbial communities from North Sea - COGITO_mtgs_110523 | ecosystem: Environmental > Aquatic > Marine > Epipelagic | place: Germany:Helgoland, sampling site Kabeltonne...
TAGAATCTAATTTTATAAATACCCTGATTACAACCAATACGGGTGTTAAGACTTCTTTTTAAAATCTCTACTTTTTGCCCGTGCTATTACTAAAGCAATAACCAAAAAGACGCTTGTATCTTTTAATACAAAAGATTCATGATTGTATTTAGAGATTCCCCAAGTTACTAAATGGAAAATTCTTTCCCTAATCGATACAGCTACCAAAGAATGTGATCAATTTACTTTTTGATAGGGTATATGTGGTTTAATTCACTAACCGAAACATTTGCTAAAAATTATTTGATTTCATAAAGCTGTAGATTTAATTATAATTAATATTATGTAAAATTAATGTTTTGATTCTAGATAGTTGTATTTCTCCCCCATACATTATTTAAATTAGTATATTTGAAATATATAATTGATTTGATCATGAAAACCTACGTAAAAATAGTTTTAGGAATTTTAGCCATACTTGCGATAATTGTCGGCTATTTCTACTATAACCTCTTTATCAATCCTGTAAGTCCAAGGGATACTGTTACCCATGCCAAGGATGACTTAACCATTGAGGTGGTTTACAGTCGTCCATACAAAAAGGAACGTCTTATTTTTGGTTCCTCTGAAGACGGTGCTTTGGTTCCTTTTGATACCTACTGGCGTTTGGGAGCAAACAACGCGACTACCTTTGAGACCTCAAAAGAGATTTCCTTTGCTGGGAGAAAACTTGCGGCAGGAAAATATCGTATGTATGCGATTCCTTTTGCCGATCATTGGACAATAGTACTAAATGAAGAATTTTCTGCTTTTGGTTATATTAAACCAGATTACGACAAAGACATTATGCGTGTCAATTTGGCTTCTGCACAGTTGTTTACACCCGTTGAGCAGTTTACCATAGATATACTAGAAGAGCGAGAAAACCTTACGCTTCGTATGCGTTGGGATACTACGGCTGTTTCAATTCCATTGAACTAAATGCAATTCTTTTCGTTGAAAAATTTTTTAAAAGCCCTTCTTTTTATTACAGTATTGGGGAGTGTTTCCTATTATATTATCGGAAAGATCCAAGACCGTAATAACATCATGAGTTTTGAAGATTATAATCCGCCTTCAAGTCTTGTTGTGCCTGAAAATATATTGACACGGGCTAAGTTTCCTTTTGTAGATGTTCACAACCATCAATTTGACATGCCGCTCAAGGATTTAACTAATCTAACGGATGAAATGGATAGCCTTAATATGGCGTTTATGGTGAATCTAAGTGGTTTTCGTGGACTTTATTTGGCTAAATGTTTAGAGAATGTCAAAGAGAATGCCCCTACCCGCTTTGGGCTATTTGTCAACTTGGACTGGGAAAAAATTGATGAAGATGATTTTGTACAAAACAACCTAGCCATTTTGCGAGAAGCAAAAATCAGTGGAGCCATAGGTTTGAAGGTCTATAAAGGCTTGGGTTTATCGGATACTGACTCCAGTGGCAAGCGCATTGCCGTAAATGATCCACGGCTAGATCCAATTTGGGCAGAATGTGGTGCCCTTGGTTTCCCCGTTTTGATTCATTCGGCAGAGCCCCCCTCCTTTTGGAAGCCTAAAGACAAGAACAATGAGCGTTGGTTGGAATTAAAGCAAAAGCCCGGTCGCTACAGAGATCCAGCCAAAGTACCTTCCTTTGAATCCATCATTGCCGAACAACATGATGTTTTTAGAAAAAACCCTGGCACAACCTTCATCAATGCTCATTTGGGCTGGATGGGGAACGATTTAGACCGTCTAGGCGAGCATTTGGACACCTATCCAAACGTTATGACGGAAATTGGGGCTGTATTGGCCGAGTTGGGTCGTCAACCCCTTAGGGCACGGAAATTCTTTGAAGATTACCAAGACCGAATTCTCTTTGGAAAAGACAGTTACAATGTAAATGAATATTACACCTATTTCCGCGTGTTGGAAACCAAGGATGAGTATTTTGATTACTATCGCAAGCGCCACGCTTTTTGGAAAATGTATGGCTTGGGCCTCCCCGATTCCATTCTCAAAAAATTGTATTACAAAAACGCCTTGCGGATCCTCCCCTCCATCGATTCTTCTCTTTTTCCTTCAGATTAACACAACCATTATAATTCATAATTAACATCCTCTTTCTATGCATCTAGTCAACACCCCTACCCTTCCCGGTAAAGAAATCATTACTGTCCATGGTATTGCCCGTGGAAGTACCGTTCGTGCTCGTAACTTTGGAAGTGATATCTTCGCTGGACTTAAAAATATTGTGGGCGGAGAAATCTCTGAATACACCAAGCTCCAAGCTCAATCCAGAGAACAAGCGCTACAGCGTATGATCGAAGATGCAGAACGCATGGGTGCCAATGCCATTGTAAATGTTCGCCTAACCACTTCCATGGTCATGCAGGGTTGTTCAGAGATTCTGGCCTATGGAACTGCTGTAACCGTCAAATGACTTCTATGCTCCTAGGGATACTGTTTTGCGTTGCAATTGTATACCTCATTGTCAAACGCATCGAAGACAAGAAAAAAGAAAATTTCGAGGAACGCGATAATTAAGTTCGTTCACAATACACGATATAATAGCGTGGAACGAAATAGCGCAACATTGGTCGAATCCCTATTTTTGAAGGGTCTGGAGAAGTCCATAATGCACTGTCTTTTATTTTCCAGCCTGTTTTTTCCAACAGTAAATCGAATTGTTTCACTTCAAATTCGTGGTAATGTTTATCCCAGTCATCGTTTGGGTTCCAATAGGCTTCTGCAAACCATAACTTCAGGGGAACAGAAGCGATTAGACGTTTGCTTTTAATGTTTTTCAGCATATTATAGGGAGCGAAAAGATGTTCGAAAATTTCAAAAGCGGTCACACAATCCAGTGTCATAGCGGCGTATTGTTGAAAGTCATCATCCAAGTTTTCTCCTGCTGTATTGATGACCTTGTAACCCGCTGCGGTCAATTGTGGTGTAAAAGGATTTGGTGTTCCTAAATCAAGGATGCTGCTTCCTCGGGTCAAATGTTTGTCCATAAACGCCAAGGTCTTGTCATAGCGTTTTTGGTGAATTCTACTGATACTGCTCATTGTTGGCTTGTTTTTCCAGTAAAAACATTCACCCCTTTGGGAAGAGGGTTTCCATTGGTTCGTCTAAAACTTACAATTTGTCCTGTGTGATAGATTATATCAGAAAGGGGACCATTTATCATATTCCACAGGGGAAAGCTAGACTGCTTCCCTGCACGATCGAAAATCACTTCTCGTGAAGCAAGTTCTTCTGGGGTTTTGTTTTGAAATTGTTTGGCCGCCTCTTCCAAATAATGAAGGGTTTGCGCCCGAAGGCTTAACCAATCCTTGGGTAAGTTTTCCGCCGGACGTTTACTTATGGCATTCAGTGAAGTGTGGTGAACAATATTTGATAAACCATAAATGTGTTCCATGGTTGCCCGAACCGACTGACCACTCTCCGAGGGTTGATAATCTAAGTCTTCAATGGTCAATCCTTCTGTAGCCCAATAATAGCGATAGCCAGCACCTTCTATCATGCGAACAATAATGTTCCCTGCAGTATAATCTGTTGCAGCCGATGGAATAGACTTAAAGGGAAGAGTTGGTGAATTATTCTCTTGTGCCATAGTATAGGTATTGATGAAAAAGAAAAGAACAATAAGCTGACGCATATGTTGTTATTTAATTCCTCTAAAATAGTATTTTAGCTGCAATGAAGCTTTTAAGATGTCAAAGAAATTAACCAGCCTATCCGATTTAGCCAAAATAGAGTTCAACAATTTGGCACCAGATTCAGAACCCTTAGAAAATGAAGTTCCTTCTTTCGAAAAGCAACAGCTTGAAGCGCACTTTAGCAACAAGGGACGTGCTGGAAAAACGGTAACGCTTATCAAAGGTTTTGAAGGTGAACTTCACGACTTAAAAAGCTTGGCTAAAACCTTAAAAAACGCTGTAGGCGTTGGTGGAACTGTGAAAAATGGTGAAATCATCATTCAGGGAAATTACCGTGAACAACTTATGACCCTTCTAAAGGAAATGGGACATGAGGTCAAACGCGTGGGAGGATAAGCTTTCCGTCTCTTATCATATTGGACTTGACTCAGCATCCCAACCCCATTTCTATCAATATTGTCATGCTGAACCTGATTCAACACTCCAAACAATTTCATGGGCAGCACCTAGGTATTGATTACACCGACTAAAATGTTTATTACCAAACCAATATCCACGGTTAGCGCTCAGTGGTGAAGGATGCCCACTAGTTAGCACAAGGTGTTTTGACGTATCAATCAAGTTACTTTTCTTTTTTGCATAAGTTCCCCAAAGCATAAAGACAACACCTACTTTTTCTTCAGAAATTGTTTTAATTACAGCATCGGTAAATCGTTCCCAACCCTGTTTTTGGTGACTACCTGCTTGATGCGCTTGCACAGTTAGGCTAGCATTTAACAAAAACACCCCTTGTTTGGCCCAGGGCATAAGATTGCCACTTTTGGGATAGGGAATATCTAGGTCGTTTTCGATTTCTTTAAAAATATTGACGAGTGAAGGCGGATGTTTTACCCCCTCTGGAACAGAGAAAGATAGTCCATGTGCCTGTCCAGGGCCATGGTATGGATCTTGGCCTAAGATAACTACTTTTAATTGGTCCAATGGACAAGCGTTAAATGCTTGAAATATATTACTTTGGGTTGGATAACAACTGTAATGCGCATATTGGTTTACCACAAAGGCGGTCAATTTTTTAAAATAAGATGCATTGAACTCCTTTGCCAAGGTTTTTTCCCAATTGGGATGTATCTGAAGCTGCACGATTTTGTGTACTTTTGTTGAGCAAATATAAGAAAAAACACAACTTGAAAATCCCTGAAAAATCCTTATTGGATCTAGAATTTGACACTGTACTTTCTCAGGTTGGTGCGCATTGTATAACCACATTGGGAAAAGAACAAATTGATCAACTAAATCCATCTAGTGAAGAAGAAGAGATTATTCGTCAGTTGACCCTTGTCTCAGAATTCGTGGCCTCTTTTGAGAATGACAATCGGATTCCAAACCATGGATTTGATGAGTTGAGTGCCGAGATTAGCCTGTTAAAGATTGAGAATAGTGTTTTAGAAATAGAAGGCTTTCGTCGTCTTGCCACAGCAAATGAAACGACTAACATTCTACTGAAATTTTTTAAAAAATTCAAAGAATACTACCCAACACTCAATGCGCTAGGTGAAGCCATAGAGCTTACCAAAGAACCCAAACAACAGGTCGATTTAGTGATTGATCGTTTTGGGGAAATTCGTAACAATGCATCCGATGAGCTATCGCGAATTCGCAAGCAAATCAATAGTGTACGTTCAAAAATTGGACAGAGTTTTCAACGTGCCTTGGGCACCTATACCAGTGCAGATTACCTAGACGACATTCGGGAAACCGTTGTAGACAATAAACGCGTTTTGGCGGTTAAAGCCATGTATCGCAGAAAAGTCAAAGGAGCCATTATGGGTAGTTCCAAAACGGGAAGCATTGTATATATTGAACCAGAAACTACACTACAGCATTCCCGTGAACTCAATAATTTACAGTTTGAAGAAACAGAAGAAATACAACGCATTTTAAGGGAGCTTACTGCTTTTTTTCAGCCTTACCGAGGCTTATTCATTCAGTACCAGGACTATTTAAGCTTACTGGATAGTATTTATGCTAGGGCTTGTTATGCAAAATCCATCAATGGATTATTGCCTGTTATTTCTGAGAATCGTGAGCTTGAATTGGTCGATGCTTATCACCCACTGCTCTACCTCAGTCACGAAGCCGAAAAGAAAGTGACCTATCCGCAAGATATTCGCCTCGACTTAAATCAGCGAATCATTGTGATTTCTGGCCCCAATGCGGGAGGAAAAAGCATTACCCTTAAAACGGTTGGTCTTTTGCAAATAATGCTACAAAGTGGTTTATTGATCCCCGTTCACGAGCGTTCACGTGTTTGTTTCTTTACACAAATCATTACGGATATTGGCGACAATCAATCCATAGAAAACCATCTAAGCACCTATTCCTATCGCTTAAAGAACATGAAGTATTTTATGCGAAAATGCAACGCTTCTACCCTCTTTTTGATCGATGAATTTGGAACAGGTTCTGATCCAGAACTGGGAGGCGCATTGGCCGAAGCTTTTTTGGAAGAGTTTTACAATCGAGAAGCATATGGAATCATTACCACCCACTATTCCAATCTCAAGGTATTGGCAAGCGAATTGCCGCATATGACCAATGCGAACATGCAATTTGACAACAGAACTTTAGAACCCGTTTTTAAGTTGATTATGGGTGAAGCTGGAAGCTCCTTTACCTTCGAAGTAGCACAAAAGAATGGCATTCCCTATAGTTTAGTCAATCGGGCGAAAAAGAAAATTGAACGCGGAAAAGTGCGTTTTGATGCGACCATAGCAAAGTTGCAAAAAGAACGTAAGCAGATGATGGATACCGGTGCTTCCCTAAAAGCAAGGGAAAATAAGGCAGAAAAAGAAGGGCGTAAATTGGAAGAGCTCAATTTAAAGATTAAAACGAAACTCAATAGCTACCAAGAACTTTATGATCACAATCAACGGATGATTGTATTGGGAAACCGTGTCAACGAAGTCGCTGAACGTTATTTCGATAGCGGCAAGAAACGTCCATTGGTTGCCGACTTATTGCGATTGGTAGAAACAGAAAACGCCAAGCGTAAAAAGATAACTACCGCTGAGAAGCGGAAGGAAAAGGAGGCTAAGAAAAAGGCGGAAGAAGAAACACAGAAGGCCATTGTTAGTATTCGAAAGGAAAAGAAAAAGAAAAAAACAGAAGTAAAACCTGAGCCTGTTAAACCAAAAATTAATTTTAAAATTGGGGACCAGGTGCGCTTGTTTGACGGAAAATCAGTTGGTACCATCGATTCTATAGAAAAGCGAAAGGCTGTTGTCAATTATGGTGTATTCACTACCCAAGTCAACCTAGAGGCCTTAGATTTGGTACAAGCAGCAAAGAAGATAAAATGAAACCGCTAATCGTATTTTATGACGGCCCTTGCGTTATTTGTAATTGGTGGGTGAGAAAACTTTGTCAATGGGACAAAAATGATCAGTTGCGATTTGCTCCCCTAGACGGTACGTTGGCGAAACAGTTTTCCCAAGAACGAAATCTTGACTTAAGTTCTATAGATTCAGTTGTAGTTTGGGATCAAATGTACAGTTATGCTTTGGAGGCAGAAGCCAGTTTTATGCTTTTCAGTCGCCTTGGAGGCTTCTTCGTTTTCTTGACGCCTCTCTCCTATCTACCAAAGGGATTGACCAACGGAATCTATCGAATTATAGCGCGTAATCGTTACAATTGGTATGGAAAATACGATAGTTGTCCCCTTCCAGATCCAAAATTTAAGCACAAATTTCTCTAAGAATTTATATCTTAGGAAAATGAAAGCAACCCTTTACCTCCTATTTTTATTATGTATATCAACTTTAGTCGCTCAAGATTGGGCAAATTTAGAGCAATATAAACAGGCAAATGAAATGATTGTATCCCAAGATGAAAATATTGAAATTGTATTTTTTGGTGATAGTATAACGGAAAGCTGGCCTAATTTTAATGCCGCCTTTTTTAATGACAATGCCTTTGTAGGAAGAGGAATCAGTGGTCAAACCACCCCTCAAATGCTGCTGCGCTTTCGTCAAGATGTGATTTCACTTCAGCCAAAGAAAGTGGTCTTACTTGCGGGCATCAACGATATTGCACAAAATACAGGCCCTATTGCGTTAGAAGCTATCATGGATAACATCATTTCTATGGCTGAATTGGCCAAGAGCAATGGCATCGAAATGCTGCTATGCTCTGTTTTGCCTGCGAATTTTTTTCCTTGGCGACCAGAAATTGTCCCTACACAAAAGGTAATTAAACTTAACGAACTCCTCCGTTCCTATGCAAACGATAACAATCTAATTTATGTAGATTACTATACTGCCATGGTCGATCAAAAGCAAGGCTTAAATAGCGAATTGGGCTATGATACAGTTCATCCCAACGAAAAGGGTTATGCCCTAATGGAACGGATTTTATTAGATTCTTTGAAATAGGCTATGATGAATAGCATAGAGCGCAAAAAGCATTGGGAAGCAATTTATACCAAAAAAAAGCCTGAAGAAGTGAGTTGGACCCAGGAAAAGCCTAGCCTGTCGTTATCCATTATTCAAGCCTTGGAACTCCCAAAAGATGCACCCATCATTGATGTCGGTGGTGGAGAAAGTCATTTGGTTGATCATTTACTGGCATTGGGTTATACTGACATTAGTGTATTGGACGTTTCTGCCGAGGCCCTGGCGCGTTCAAAACAACGCTTAGGTGAGCAATCCAAGAAAATTGAATGGATTGTAGCAGACATAACTGCTTTTCAACCAAAGCGAGATTATGCTTTCTGGCATGACCGAGCAGTATTCCACTTCTTGACAGAAGACAAGGACATACAGTTTTATGCCGAAATGGTAAGGAACTGTGTTAAAGATCATCTTCTAATAAGTACTTTTTCGTTGGATGGACCACTAAAATGCAGTGGACTTCCCATTAGCCAGTATTCGGAACAATCGCTTGCAAAGATTGTATCACCCTCGTTTAACTTAATCAAATCAGAAGAAGAAATACATATCACACCGTTTAAAACTACCCAAGCTTTTTTGTACTGTCTTTTTCAGCGAATTAGTAATTGACTATTTTTTCATAACTTTAGTCAACCTTAAATCTTTGAATATGAATAAAACAGTCCTACTTATTTTCCGCATATTGGTTGCTATCATCCTTTTGCAAACTCTTCGTTATAAGTTTTTGGGTCATCCAGATAGTGTTTATATCTTTTCTACTATTGGAATGGAACCCTATGGGCGTTATGGCATTGGCTTTTTAGAACTGATTGCTAGTGGACTGCTTTTCTTTAAGCGTTCTACGTGGATGGGTGCTTTGATGACAACTGGTCTTATGGCTGGTGCGATCTTTTTTCATCTAAGCCAATTGGGAATCGAAGTCAAAAATGATGGAGGAACCCTTTTTTATATGGCTGTAGGTACTTGGGCAATAAGCCTAATTATTTTATGGAGTGAACGGAAAAATATCCACTTTATTAACTAAAGCTTAAACAGATGCATTCAACGACTTCTCCCGCCTGGTATAAACCAATCGTGATTCTTGCCTTTTTATGGAATTGTATTGGAATTTTTAATTTTTATTCTCAACAGACCATGAGCGCTGATGAAATTGCACAACTTCCCTCTGGGGAACAAGCCCTAATGCTTGATATTCCATTATGGACAATAATTGCCTTTGGGATAGGTGTATTTGGTGGAACGCTTGGTTCTTTGGGTTTACTAATGAAAAAAGCATGGTCAAAGACCCCATTGCTACTTTCCTTAATTGCGGTATTTTTTCAAATGGGCTATTGGCTGTTTTTTACTAAATCTGTTGTAGTATATGGACCAACTACCTACATCATGCCCTTGGTGGTTATCCTAATTGCTTATCTGTTATTGAAATTATGCCTCAACGGGATAAGGAAAGGCTATATTCACTAGTCTTTTAGTTTTTTTATGGATTTTGCGACAAGCATAGAAACCGCTGCATCGCCAGTTACATTGACAACAGTACGACACATATCTAATGGTCGATCGATGGCAAAGATCAATGCTAGTCCAGCTTCAGGTATTCCCGCCTGTGCCAATACAATAACTAACATTACGATTCCAGCACTTGGCACAGCAGCAGTTCCAATAGAGGCCAAAGTTGCTGTAAAAACAATTCCTAACTGTGCACTTAGACTTAGGTCTAAACCAAATGCTTGGGCAATAAATACTGCCGCTACTCCTTGGTAAACAGAAGTACCGTCCATGTTGATGGTTGCGCCTATAGGGAGAACGAAGCTAGCTACCTCTTCGTCGACACCTAAATTATCTTCCACACATTCCATGGTTACAGGAAGCGTTGCTGCACTTGAGCTCGTAGAGAACGCAAGAAGTTGTGCAGGAGCAATTCCTCTCATGAAAAATGATGATTTCTTTTTGGTAAATACCCGCACAATGATGATATATACAACAATCATTATGGCTAGCCCCAATATAAGCGTAATGGCATAAAGGCCTAAGGCCTTGAAAAGCTCAAGACTAGGAGCTTCTACCACCAAAGCTGCCAAGAGGGCAAAAACACCATAGGGTGCTGCAAGCATAATAAGATCAATTAACTTGAGGATAATTTCATTAAAAGAATCGAAAAATTCCTTTACGGGTTTTACTTTTTTAACAGGCAATAAAATCATTCCTATGCCAAAAAAAAGGGCAAAGAAAATGACCTGTAACATATTGCTGTTGTTCGACGCAGCAAGGAAAATATTGCTAGGAACTACTTTGACCAAAGCCTCAAGTGGTCCAGCCTCTTTTTGTTTAGCAGCAGCCATTTGTTTCGCTTTGGTATCACTAGAATATGCTTCGACCAACTCTTGGCGGGTATCTACACTAATGGATTTTCCGGGCTGAATTATATTGACTAAAACAAGTCCTATAGTTACCGCGGTTAGGGTTGTCAACAGATAAGTGACAATGGTTCTACCTCCCATTTGCGATAATTTTGAAATATCTTTTAAGTCCGAAACACCTTTAATTAAAGAGGCTAAAATCAATGGGACTGCGATTAACTTTAATAAGTTAATGAATATCGTTCCAAATGGTTTGATGTAATCAGCAACAAATTGATCGCCACCAATGACATAAGACATTACTAGTCCAAAAATAACACCCAGTGCCATTCCGATTAAAATTTTCCAGTGTAAGGCTAATTTTTTCATCCCTATTATAATTTATTTGTTCGTCTAATCAGTTCATAATCAGCAATAACAAGCGCGGCCATTGCCTCAACAATAGGAACTGCTCTTGGAACAACACAAGGATCATGCCGACCTTTACCTTCCATTACTACTTTTTCACCCTTACTATTGATGGTATCCTGCGCCTGCATAACAGTTGCAACTGGTTTAAAAGCCACATTGAAATAGATATCCATTCCGTTTGAAATTCCACCTTGCACACCACCAGATCGATTGGATTTGGTTGAACAATCTTCATTGAAAGGGTCATTGTGCTGACTTCCTTTCAGTTCTGAACCAGCAAAACCACTTCCATATTCAAAACCTTTTACGGCATTAATTGAAAGCATAGCTTTCCCTAACTCAGCATGGAGTTTATCAAAAGCAGGTTCTCCAAGTCCTACGGGTAGGTTTTGTATTACACAGCTAATAATTCCGCCCACAGTATCCCCTTCTTTTCGAATTTGACGGATATAGGCTTCCATTTCTTTAGCTTTATCGGGATCTGGGCATCGTACAGGATTTTTTTCACTTTCCGAAAAATCCAATTCCTGGTAGGGTTTCTCTAAACGAATTGGACCAACACTCGATACAAAGGCATTGAATGTAATCCCACTGAGAAATTGCTTTGCAATTGCTCCAGCCACTACTCTGCTGGCTGTTTCTCTTGCAGAGCTTCTTCCTCCACCGCGATAATCACGAAAACCATATTTCTGATCATAGACATAATCGGCATGAGAAGGACGATAGCTGTCTTTTATGTGGGAATAGTCATGCGATTTTTGATTGGTATTGTGAATGGCAAAGCCAATAGGTGTTCCGGTTGTTTTTCCTTCGAAAAGGCCAGAATAAAAAGCAACTTCATCGGGCTCTTTGCGTTGGGTAACAATGGCAGATTGGCCAGGTTTTCGTCTATCCAAATCGGCTTGTATAGCGTTTAAGTCAAGCATAATTCCAGCCGGACAACCATCAATTACTCCACCAATGGCAGCACCATGTGATTCCCCAAAGGTTGTAACACTAAAAAGTTTTCCAAATTGATTTCCAGCCATATGAATGATTTAATACAAATATAAGACGAAAAAAATCCTCTTGCTAGTCCTGTAATTTAATTCCTGTTCGTCTATTTGGCACGGATTATGTATTTTTGTACTCATGAATAAAACATTACTTTATAGCCTACTACTCACTTTTATTGCTACTGCATGTAACAATATAGAACAAAACACCTTCGTGATCAATGGTTCGACAGATTTACCCGAGGGAAAAAAAATATTCCGCATTATTGCTGGACCAAATGGTCAACCACAAACTGTTGATACTACAGAAGTAGTTAATGGTAAATTTGAATTGAAAGGGGACGTTGATCAAATCGATGTAAACTTTCTTTTTATAGAGGGAACGCAGTCCAATACGGCCATCATCATTGAAGAAGGCCAAATTGATATTACCCTCTACAAGGACAGTATTGCTTCATCCATTATTGGTGGAACAGCCTCCAACAAAGATTTACAAGCCTACCGAAAAGAAACCCAGGATTTTGCGGCTGCTATGAGCGCTATTGCCCAAGAGATTCAAGCAGTCAATTCAATGGGAGATAATCTCATGGTCGAAGATTTGCAACAGCAGTACAAAGACATTGAAAGTAAGTTGAATGACTATGAAAAGAATTTCATGCAAACGAAAAATGACTCCTACATCTCTGCATTGATCTTAGAGCGTTTTTTATCGCAAAAAGTCATGAATAAAAACGAGGCAAATGAAATTTTCAAGTCCTATTCTGACCGAATTCGGGGAAGTAAGTCTGGAATGAAAATTTCAAGTTTTGTTAATGCACCCGTTAATCCAACGGCTATTGGAGAAATCGCTCCCCTCTTTGAAGGGCCATCCCCTTCTGGAGAACGAATTGCGTTAGAAAGTTTTCGTGGCAAGGTAACCATCATTGACTTTTGGGCTTCTTGGTGTCGACCTTGTCGAGTAGAAAACCCCAATTTGGTTCGCTTATACAAACGTATGCACGATAAAGGATTGGAAATTGTAGGGGTATCGCTCGATAGAAACAAAGCAAGTTGGGAACGTGCAATTGCCGACGATGGACTTCCGTGGAATCATGTGTCAAATCTGCAGTATTGGGCAGACCCAATCGCCCAACTTTACAGTGTTCGTGCAATTCCAGCGGCGTTTGTGTTGGACAAAGAAGGTAAAATTGTAGCAAAAAATCTTCGTGGTGCGCAATTGGATGCTAAAATTGAAGAATTATTGGGGAACTAGTTCCTTTTTTTAAAAAAAATAAACCCCGCAACTACAGTTACCAATAACATCAGTGCCAGTGTTTGAAAGGACTTTTCAAAGACCGTGGGATCATAAAAAAGTGTACAAATAATTCCGCCAAATGCTCCACCCAAATGCGCTGTATGTCCAATTCCATCACTTTGTGATTTCATCCCAAATAAGGTGTAAATCAAATAACCAATACCAAAAAGATAAGCGGGAAATGGAATTGGTAAAAAGATCAAGGCCAGCTTCATTTCTGGAAACATTAGGATACTACTGTAGACCACACCCATAATTGCTCCACTAGCTCCCACAGCACTGTAATATGGATTATCTCTGTGGAAGTACAAAGCAAAAAGGTTACCCATCAATAAACTAACAAAATAAAGGACCGCAAAATGGAAAGCTCCCAATCCATACAATGCATTGTCACCAAAAAAATACAAGGTCAACCCATTAAATAATAAATGGCTTTGATCTACATGGATAAATCCTGCTGTAATGATGCGGTAGTATTCTCCGTTTTGAACAGCTTTAATATTGAATTTTAATCGATTAAAGAAAACTGGATCGCCAAAGGCTTTATAGCTCAATGATACAATTACAATAAGCAGAAGGAGAATCAATGGGGAAATCCCAAACATATGAAAAAGTTTAGTTCAAATATAGCTATATTTGTTTTAAAATTATCTTAGTGCATTTACTGGTTTTTCTTCTTTCATACCCCTTGTTAATGTTCATTTCGTTGTTGCCCTATCCTCTATTATACGGTACATCAAATGTTCTGTCATTTATACTTTATCGAGTCGTAGGCTTTAGACTAAAGGTGGTTCGTAAAAATTTAAAATTATGTTTCCCGGAATACACCAAGGAAGAACGTAGAGCTATTGAACGTAAATTTTACAAGAATCTCAGTGATGTTTTTTTAGAAATGGCGAAGAATCTTACCATTTCGGAAAAGCAAATCAAGAAAAGATTCAAATTCAAAAACATGGAGCTTATCAATGCCCATGAAGAAAAAAAGGAAAGCACCATTTTACTGCTTGGGCACTACTCCAATTGGGAGGGTATGCTCAGTATTGGGTATCATTTGATTGGAAAAGCTTATGGTGTATATGGTCCATTGTCCAACAAATATATGGATCGTTTAATATCTCGCTCAAGAAAAAAACACAAAGCTCTCCTGCTTTCGCGTTATAAAACAATTGAATTTATTCGGGCTAATGCGAAAGAAAAAAATTACGCTCTTTACGGTTTCATCAATGATCAATCACCACGCGTGAAACCCAAAAGCTATTGGCGCACCTTTATGGGGGTAAATGTTCCTGTTTTTACTGGAGCAGAACGTTTGGCAAAAGAATTTAATTTTCCCGTGTATTACGCCGAAATTAACCGTACAAAAAGGGGCTATTATACCGCTGAAGTATCTCTGTTGGTAAAAGATCCTTCCTTGTGTGAACAAAATGAAATAACTGATTTATTTACGGCTAAATTAGAAGAACAAATTAAACGTGATCCTAGTCAGTATCTTTGGTCACACAATCGATTCAAGCACAGTCATTTAATGCCAACGTCTAATTAGCCTCTTGTAATATTTCAGCAGAAAAACGCGCTGTGATTTCATCAGCCGCCTCTTGGGTTTTTGCTTCTGCATATACACGAATGATTGGCTCCGTATTGGATTTCCGCATATGGACCCATCCTTCTGGGAAATCAATTTTGACACCATCAATTGTCAATGGATTTTCACTTGCATAGCGAACTTCCATTTTTTTCAAAAGGGCATCAACGTCCATATCAGGAGACAATTCAATTTTTCCTTTACTCATAAAATATTGAGGATAACCTGCTTTTAAATCCGACACTGTACATCTGCGTTCCGCTAGAAGCGATAAAAACAAAGCTACACCCACAAGTGCATCTCTGCCGTAATGCAAATTAGGATCGATTATCCCACCATTGCCTTCTCCGCCAATGACAGCCTTCTTTGCTTTCATTTGAGCAACTACATTTACTTCCCCAACAGCTGAGGCAAAATATTGACCTCCTGCTGCTTCTGTAACATCGCGTAATGCACGTGTTGAAGATAAATTTGATACAGTGTTCCCAGGTGTTTTTGATAGTACATAGTCTGCACAGGCTACCAAGGTATACTCTTCACCGAACATTTCACCTTTTTCATCCATAAAGGCCAATCGGTCTACATCAGGATCGACCACAATTCCCATATCCGCTTGGGCATCTAAAACTTCTTTAGACAAATCTTCTAAATGTTCTTTTAAGGGTTCGGGATTATGCGGAAAATGTCCAGTAGGATCGCAGTACAGTTTTGTACAATGTACCCCTAGGGCATTTAATAAAGAGGGAATAGCAATTCCTCCCACAGAATTTACACCATCCACAACCGCAGAAAAAGAGGCGGCTTTTATTGCAGCCAAATTAACCAACGGATGCGCTAAAACGGCAGCGATGTGTTCATCAATTGCAGTGGTTTTTGTAATTCGATTGCCTAGTTTGTCTACATCGGCAAAATAAAAATCATTAGTTTCAGCCAAATTCAATATCTCTTCACCGGCTTCCGCATCGAGAAATTCACCTGCTGCATTGAGCAGTTTTAGGGCATTCCATTGTTTTGGATTATGACTGGCAGTTAAAATAATACCTCCATCGGCTTTTGCGTTTACAACTTCCATCTCAACCGTAGGTGTTGTGGAAAGTCCTAAATCTATGATATTTATCCCCATTCCGATTAGGGTATGCATCACCAAACCTTGAATCATTTCTCCAGAAATACGCGCATCACGACCCACTACTATGGTAAGCTGATCAATCGTTGAATTGCGTTGAATATAGGTGCCATAGGCTGCGGCAAATTTGACCGTATCTACTGGAGTTAAATTCTCCTCGGGTTTCCCCCCTATCGTGCCACGAATTCCCGAAATGGATTTGATTAATGTCATGAAAAGATTTTTTTCAAATATACGGATAGTCTTCCAGTTTATATAGACGAGATTTAGCAAAAGAGGCTTACTTTTGAAGATATGAACTTCTTAGCACATATCTACCTCTCTGGCGAGGATGAGGACCTTCAATTTGGAAATTTTATAGCAGATACCATTCGCGGCAAGCACTACCAACATTTTTCTTCTGGCATCCAAAAAGGAATTGTTCTTCACCGTGCAATAGATAGTTTTACTGATCAACACTTGATTTTTAGACAGCATTGCAAACTATTTTTTCCCGACCACGGTCACTATGCACGTGTAATCATGGATGTTCTTTACGATCATTTTTTGGCTGCACACTGGGAACAGTATCACCCCGATCCGCTTGAAGATTTTGTTGCTGCATTTTATAAAAAGACTGCTGAGAGAAGTGCAGACATTCCCTTAGAAATGTTGCCTTTATTTAAATCCATGCAACAACAAAATTGGTTGGTTCAATATGCCTCCATCGATGGATTAGAAAATATACTTAAACACATGAGTAAGCGCACTTCATTTCCAGCTCAGTTTGACTCTGCAATACCACTAATTAAAAAGGAAAAAGAACAATTGTTGCCCCAGTTTAATACATTCTTTAAAGAACTTTGTGTCTTTAGTAAGAATCATTCAATTTTAGGGGATTAGTTTAGAGAAGATTCTTTAGATTTAAGGTCTTAAATTTTAATCATGAAAAAAATATTCTATTCGCTGTTTTGTGCTAGTCTTTTAGCATGTTCATCGAATACTACCTCAGATCCCATACAAGCTGCTGTTGTATCTGCTCGTATTGAAGCTTCTGAAGCGGGTAGAGATATTTTGAAAAAAGGAGGTAATGCCTACGATGCCATGGTCGCTACAAGTTTTGCCCTTACTGTGGTATATCCTGTTGCTGGTAATATCACTGGCGGTGGATTTTTTGTATATCGAACAGCTGAAGGAAAAACGGGATCACTCGACTACCGTGAGATCGCTCCATTAAAAGCTACCAAAGACCTATTTCTCGATGGCAATGGAAATGTAATCCCAGACAAAAGCACCCTAGGTGGACTAGCCATTGGAGTGCCTGGAGCAGTAGCAGGAATTTTAGAAGTGCACCAAAAGCTTGGGTCAATGCCTTTGGCTGAATTGATTCAACCGGCAATAGACTTGGCTGAAAATGGCTATGTAGTTTCTGCCAAACAAGCAGAAAGTTTTAATCGTTACAGTAAGCAATTTACTGAAGTCAATGGAAAAGTGACCCTATACGCAAAAGGATATAAAGAAGGTGATATTGTAAAGAACATTCCACTTGCCAATGCATTAAAAGAGATTGCAGCAAAAGGAAATGCAGGTTTTTATGAAGGTTGGGTTGCTGAAGCCATGGTGGCAAAAACGAAAGCCACTGGGGGAATTTTAACCTTAGAAGATTTAAAGTCCTATGAACCAAAATGGCGAGATCCTTTGAAATTTAGTTATAAAGAATTAAACCTAATCTCTATGCCTCCTCCATCTAGTGGAGGGATTTGCCTTGCGCAGATGATGAAGATGATTGAACCCTATGATTTAAAAAGTATGGGGCATAATAGTACAGAAAGCATGCATTTGATGGTAGAGGCTGAGCGACGTTCGTATGCGGATCGAAGCCATTTTCTTGGGGATCCAGATTTTGTTGATATTCCACAAGATCATTTAATTAACGAAGACTATTTATTGGATCGCATGGTGAATTTTTCTCCAGAAAAAGCAACGGCATCAGTCGATGTATCCCACGGAGATATTATTGTCGTTGAAAGCGATGAAACTACTCACTTTTCAATTCTTGATGCAAAGGGCAATGCTGTTGCCGTCACAACTACGTTAAACGGAGCCTATGGTTCCAAGGTTTATGTTGACGAAATTGGCGTTTTCATGAACAACGAAATGGACGATTTTAGTAGTAAAGCGGGAGAACCCAACATGTTTGGCCTTACAGGCAGTGAAGCCAATAGCATAGCACCAAAGAAGCGCATGCTCAGTTCAATGACGCCAACCATTGTTGAAAAAGATAATCAATTGTATATGATCGTTGGTACCCCAGGGGGCTCAACCATTATCACTTCTGTTTTCCAAACCATTCTCAATGTTTATGAGCACCGCATGGAAATGCAAGAAGCAGTAAATGCAGCGCGCTTTCATCATCAATGGTTGCCAGACAATATTGTGCTTGAGCCAGAAAGATTTAACATAAAAACAATTGAAGGTTTACAAGCAAAAGGACATTCTGTTGAATCAAAATTTTCGAGAATCATTGGTAAAGTTGATGCCATTCATGTAAGTAAATCAGGAAAAATTTCTGTTGGTGCAGATCCTCGAGGGGAAGATGCAGCAGCAACCCATTAATGCAATACTATATATAGGGGGTAAAAATAATGACTATAGACGATAACTGTATAGATGTACAAGGAGCACGAGTACACAACTTAAAAAATATTGATATAAAGATTCCGCGAGACAAACTGGTTGTCATAACTGGTCTGTCTGGAAGTGGTAAATCCTCTCTTGCATTTGACACCATCTATGCCGAAGGTCAACGTCGCTATATGGAGACATTTTCTGCCTATGTCCGTCAATTTTTGGGCAATCTTGAACGTCCAGAGGTTGATAAAATTGATGGCCTATCCCCTGTTATTGCTATTGAACAAAAGACAACCTCAAAAAGCCCACGCTCTACAGTTGGAACAATTACCGAGTTGTATGACTTTTTACGACTAATGTATGCCCGCATCGGTACGGCCTATAGCTATGTGACCAATGAAAAAATGGTCAGCTATACAGATGATCAAATCATTGAACTAATTGTGGCCGACTATGCGCAACGAAAAGTGATGCTTTTGGCACCCATCATCAAGTCACGAAAAGGGCATTATCGAGAATTATTCGAGAATTTAGCCCGTCAAGGATTTGTAAAGGTTAGAATTGATGGCGTTGTGGTTGAACTTTCAAGGGGAATGAAGGTGGACCGGTACAAAACACATGACATTGAACTGGTGGTCGACCGTTTGACCGTTTCTGAAAGTGAAAGTGCGCTAAAAAGATTGCGTGAATCAATGATTGCTGCCATGTATCAAGGAGAAGAAACTTTGATGTTGTTGGATATCGAAACACAAGAAGCGCGCTATTTTAGCAGAAATTTAATGTGTCCAAATTCGGGAGTTTCCTATCCTAAGCCAGAACCCAATTCATTTTCGTTTAATTCTCCTAAAGGGATGTGCTCCCAATGCAAGGGATTGGGTGTTCAGCAAGTTGTTAACACGGCTAAAATTATCCCGGACCCTAGCATGTCGATTAATGCAGGAGGAATTAAACCCTTAGGCAATAAAAAAGGAACATGGGGATACAAGCAAATGGAAACCATAGCCCAACGTTATTCCTTTTCGCTTTCGGATCCCATTTCTACCCTTCCAACAAAAGCCCTTGACATAATTTTACGCGGTGGTAATGAGTCTTTTACCATTGAATCCAAAACATTGGGTGTATCAAGGAAATATAAAATTGATTATGAGGGAATAGAAAATTTCATCCTGAGTCAGTATCACGATTCTGAATCGATGAATCTAAAACGTTGGGCAAGCGAATACATGGATCAAAAAAATTGCTCCTCGTGTAAGGGCTCCCGTTTAAATGAACAAGCATTAAACTTTAAAATTAATGGGCTTTCTATCGCCGAATTAGCTGCATTAGACTTAAATGAATTATTTATTTGGATAGATAAACTCCCCTCTCAATTATCGGCAAATGAGCTGAAAATTGGCGAAGAGATTATCAAGGAAATTAAATCCAGAACGCGTTTTCTACTAAACGTTGGACTAAATTATTTATCATTAAATCGCTCCTCAAAATCCCTATCTGGTGGCGAAGCCCAGCGCATTCGTTTGGCTACGCAAATTGGTTCTCAACTAGTCGGAGTACTTTATATACTCGATGAACCAAGCATTGGCCTTCATCAACGTGATAATGATCGCTTAATCAATTCTCTTGTTGATCTTCGTGACATTGGTAATTCTGTTATTGTCGTTGAGCACGATAAAGACATGATTGAGCGAGCCGATTATGTTATTGATATTGGTCCACATGCTGGAAAAAATGGAGGAGAGATCATATCTCAAGGGATACCATCTTCCATATTAAGTGAAAATTCATTGACTGCTGACTATCTTACAGGGAAAAAAACAATTGCCATTCCCACCAATCGTAGAAATGGAAACGGCAAAGAACTAAAGCTAAAAGGCTGCACTGGGAATAACCTGAAGAATGTTGATATTAGCCTACCGCTTGGTTTAATGATTGGTGTTACGGGTGTATCAGGCAGCGGAAAATCTACCCTGATCAATGAAACCCTCTACCCTATACTTAATGCACATTATTACAATGGGGTCAAAAAACCTTTACCCTATGCCTCCATCGAAGGACTCGAACATTTAGATAAGGTTGTTGATGTAAATCAAAGTCCTATTGGGCGAACACCACGATCAAATCCAGCGACATATACTGGAGTATTTAGCGAAATTAGAAGCCTGTTTACACAAACTCCTGAAGCACAAATTCGAGGATACAAACCTGGACGTTTTAGCTTTAACGTTGCCGGTGGTCGTTGTGAAACATGCACAGGAGGAGGATTAAAGGTCATTGAGATGAACTTTCTACCCGATGTATATGTTGAATGTGAAACCTGCCAAGGGAAACGATTTAATCGAGAAACACTAGAAGTTCGCTTTAAAGGGAAATCCATCTCTGATGTTTTACAAATGACCATAAATCAGGCCTGTGAATTCTTTGAACCCATACCTAAAATTTATCGAAAACTCAAAACACTGCAAGATGTTGGTCTTGGCTATATTGCACTAGGTCAATCTTCGACTACACTTTCTGGTGGCGAAGCCCAACGCATAAAATTAGCTGCTGAACTTTCCAAACGTGACACAGGGAATACCTTGTATATCTTAGATGAACCAACTACTGGACTTCATTTTGAAGACATTAGGGTGTTGCTCGAAGTACTCAATCACTTGACAGATAAAGGAAACACTGTTCTAATCATTGAACACAATCTAGATGTAATCAAACAGGTTGATTATATTTTTGATGTCGGTCCAGAAGGCGGAAAAGGGGGTGGTACAATCGTTGCTCACGGTAAACCTGAGCAAATTTTAGACGTAGAAGAAAGCCATACAGCAGTTTACCTTAAAAAAGAATTTATCGCCCATGAAAACCTACAATAAAAAAGATTTTAAGCCCAAAACAAATGATGCATGGTCAATATTTAAGATCATGGGAGAGTTTGTCAATGGATATGAAAAGTTAAGTGTAGTTGGTCCCTGTGTTTCCATTTTCGGATCGGCGCGAATGAAGCAAGATAATCCATATTACATACTAGGTGTTGATTTAGCACATGCTATTGCAGAAAAGGGTTATGGTATCATTACTGGTGGAGGCCCTGGAATTATGGAAGCTGGAAATAAAGGCGCCCAATTGGCCAAAGGAGTTTCGGTTGGATTAAACATAGATTTGCCCCTTGAACAATCTTCCAATCCTTATATTGATCCCGAACATAATTTGAATTTTGAATATTTTTTTGTGCGCAAAGTAATGTTTGTTAAGTTTGCCCAAGCATTTATTGTCCTTCCTGGAGGTGTAGGAACATTGGATGAATTGTTCGAAGCCCTAACCCTTGTTCAAACAAATAAAATCAAAAAAATACCGATCATTTTAGTACAAACCTCCTTTTGGTCTGGCCTGTTAGATTGGATGAAAAACACATTGGTTACAGAGGGTATGATTGATTCAGACGATTTGAACTTAATTCATCTTGTAGACACCAAAGATGAAGTGCTAAGGCTTTTAGACGAATTTTACAGCGTTGAAAAGTTAAAACCTAATTTTTAAATTTAATGCAACTGAAACTCCTTCTTACACTTTTTATAATTTCGCTGAGTATATCCCTTAGGGGACAAGCCACTATTCCTGATTATAAGATAAATGTTACGTTGGATACTGCATTTGACAGATTATACGTTAAGCAAACAATTGTCTTCACCAATACTGAAAAGACAGCTCTCAATCAATTGTATATAAATGATTGGGCACACGCATATAGCTCAACCAAAAGCCCTTTAGCAGACCGTTTGGTGGAAGAATACAATAGAAGTTTTTATTTGGCGAAAAAAGCAAAACGAGGAGAAACATCCATTAAATTCATCACTTCAAACAATTCATCACTTCAATGGAGACGAAGCAACAATCAATTAGATATTATTGAAATTGATTTAAATCGTCCTTTAAATGAGAACGACAGCGTCAGCATTTACCTTGAATACACCATTGACTTACCCGATGGAAGATACACTGGCTATGGGAATGTGGCAAAAGAAACCTATTTGTTAGAAAATTTCTTCCTTTCACTAGCAAAGCGATCAAATGGAAAGTGGTTAATGATCAGTAATCTTGATTTGGAAGACTCCCCTATGGATCCCAGAAATATAGAAATTGAATTTACGCTTCCTTCTAAACTAGCAGTGCATACCAATATTGAGGAGCAGAAAAAGATCGAAAACAACCAACTAACTACTTATAAGTTTTCTTCGAAGAAACAGAAAAAAGTTCTCTTTCATATTGGTGAAGAAGTTGTTTACACTCAATTTGATTTTAAAAATAAAAAAATCAAAACTAATATTGAACAAGAAGACTTGAGCCATGAAGAAAGTAAAGCAAGTTTATCAAAAATAAATGATTTTCTGAATGATGCTTTGGGAGAATATCCCCATCAAACTGTTTTACTTTCTCAAGAAAAATACAGTAAACGTCCTTTTTACGGGCTTACATTAATTCCAAGTATTTTAAAACCATTTCCCGCTCAGTTTGAGTTTGAATTAAAAGCCTTGAATACCTATCTGTACGATTATTTATCGGAAATCCTTCCTCTTCATTCACGTCAGGATTATTGGCTTTTTGGTGGGCTTCAAACATATCTAATGGCGCAATATGTCGCAACATATTATCCTGACAAGAAGCTGTTAGAGTCTATTATGCGACAACCAATAATACGCTTTTTTACAGCTAAATATCGATTTACAGATCTAAGCTTTGAGGATACATTCATTGAATTTCACGAGTATATTTTACGGAAAAACTTGCATCAAGAACTATTTCGTTCGAAAGAAGAATTGACTCGATTTAACGATCAAATTGGTCTTCCAAGTCATATGGGGATAGTGTTGAACTATTTAATCGAGAATAATTCTGTTGAACTCACGCCATTTATAGATCAAATTAAAACGGATCAATTGACAGGATTAGCCCTAAGAAAATCATTTTTCAATCATTTTAAAGTAAATGAGAACAGTGGTTTTCAAACCTATTTCTCGAGCCGTAAATCAATTGATTTATCTTTTTCAGCTTTTGAAAAAAAAGATTCCATAATTTCTTTTCAAGTGAAGGAGAAAAACAATTATTCTATTCCCTTCACCTTAGGTTGGATTCGTAACGATACTCTAATAAAAACAGAACGTTTTAGCAGTAAAACCATTGGGACAAGTATTGAACGTTCAAAAGAGATGGCCGATTATCTCGCCATTAATCCGACAAATAAATTACCTGAATTTAATCCCAGAGACAACGTTAAAAGCCTTAAACCATTTGGCTTTAAGCCAATTCGATTTACTTTTATAAAAGATTTAGAAAACCCAAAGTACAATCAGGTGTTTTATAATCCTGCAATCAATTTTAATGTGTATGACGGTATTTCCTATGGAATACGATTTAACAATAGAACAGTTAAAAACCGTCCTTTTCTTCTAACTGCTGAACCTTATTACTCAACAATAAATAAACAATTGATTGGGTTTTTCTCAGCATCCTACAACAAGTTCAATCAAACGTCTAGCTTCTATTTAAAAAACTTTTCCCTTTCGGGAACTACTTCGCATTATGATGAAAACCTGCGTTATAGTCTCTTGTCTGCATCAGCAAATATTGCCGTTCGGCCAAATAATTTAAGAGAGAATCGCAAAGAAATAATTCGTTTTTTTTGGCAGTATGTAAATAGAGAACAAAACACGGATCAAATCCAGAAACCTAACTATGCAATTGGCGGTTTAAGCTATATTATTTCAAATAAAAATGCATTGGACTATTTTACAATGTTGAGTGATTTTCAAGCAGGATCAAAATTCGGGAAACTTAGCTTAAGGGTTGATTATCGACATTTGACCAATAGTGGACGACAATTTTCATTTCGCCTATTTGCAGGAAAATTCTTATGGAAAAATAGCTTAAATACCGATTATTTTAGTTTTGCATTGAATCGACCCACAGATTACCTTTTTCAATACAATTATTTTGGGCGATCAGAAACCACTGGAATTTACAGTCAGCAATACATCCCAGCAGAGGGAGGATTTAAAACAAAATTCGACAGTCCCTTGGCGAACAATTATTTGGTTACTGCTAATACCAGCATGGGTATTTGGAAATGGGTGGAGGCCTATGCCGATTTAGGTTTGATTAAGCAGGATGGTCAACAATCCCGCTTTCTATTTGATTCTGGTCTTAGATTAAACCTATTACCCGATTTTCTTGAATTATTCTTCCCCCTTTTTAACAGCAATGGATTTGAATTTGACCAACCCAACTATGAGGAAAAGATTCGTTTTGTACTCGTATTGGATCCGCTAACATTGACTCAGTTGTTTAGCCGTAAATGGTTTTAAAAAAAGGCTAAAGAGTAACACTTCTTTTTTCCATTTTAATTTTTGTACTTTTGCATTGCGAAAATCACAATATGTCCAAAACCCAAGATGTAGCGATTACTACCCTCTCATTTGATTCTTTTAAAGAGCAATTGCTTGACGATTATCGGTTAATTTGCTTGAGCCGAGAGTGTAGTATACTTGGAAGAAAAGAAGTTTTAACGGGTAAAGCTAAATTTGGAATTTTTGGAGATGGTAAGGAATTGCCTCAACTTGTATTGAGTCGTTTTTTTGAAAAAGGAGATTTCCGTTCCGGCTATTATCGCGATCAAACCATTCTTATGGCGCATAAATTGCTTGAACCCCAACAACTATTTGCCGCCTTATATGCTCATCCCGATTTAAAGGCAGAACCCATGTCTGGTGGACGTCAAATGGGAGCACATTTCGTTTCTGCTAGTCATGATGAAAATGGTGAGTGGCTCGATTTAACAAAACAATACAACCACAGTTCAGATATTTCACCAACCGCAGGGCAAATCCCGCGTGCCATTGGTTTAGCACAAGCTTCTAAAGTATACAGAACCCTATCCATAAAAGGCAGTGAAAAATTCACTCAAAACGGAAATGAAATTTGCTGGGCCACCATTGGCAATGCTTCGACCAGTGAGGGTTTATTTCTTGAAGCGATGAATGCTGCAGGTGTTCTTCAAATTCCTCTTGTAATGAGTGTTTGGGATGATGGATATGGAATCTCGGTAGACAACGAAAGGCAAACAACCAAAGGAAGTATTTCCAAGGCGCTTGCAGGACTGAAGCGAACTTCTTCTGAAAAAGGTGTTGAAATACTTAGGGTAAATGGTTGGGATTACCCAGCTTTGATGGAAACCTACCAAAAGGCGGCATCATTAGCCCGCGAGCAGCATATCCCAGTGCTCGTTCATGTTGATGAACTAACACAGCCCTTAGGACATTCCTCTTCGGGATCTCATCAACGCTATAAGTCAAAGAAGCGTCTAGAATGGGAGGCAGATTATGATTGTAATCTAAAAATGCGTTCTTGGATTTTAGATAAAGGAATTGCAACAGAAGAAGAATTGATCGCTATCGAAACTACTTGTAAAGCAGAAGCTAGAGAGGCGAAAGCGCAGGCA
>Ga0115564_10001064_pt1 | contig 25955 bp, 19 predicted proteins | sample COGITO_mtgs_1105_7_FD_88680 | JGI IMG/M metagenome (GOLD analysis project Ga0115564, IMG submission 88680) | Pelagic marine microbial communities from North Sea - COGITO_mtgs_110523 | ecosystem: Environmental > Aquatic > Marine > Epipelagic | place: Germany:Helgoland, sampling site Kabeltonne...
GCCGGAAAGTGGTCGGGGATGAGGGATTCGAACCCCCGACATCCTGCTCCCAAAGCAGGCGCGCTACCAGACTGCGCTAATCCCCGAATGTCTTACCATGCGGTCTCTTTCGAGAGCGCGCATGATACTGACCATGCCGGTTTCCGTCAATGTGAAATCATACTATCTGGCAAATTATCCGTCACTTTTTGGCAATCGTACCCGCTCGCGATTGAAAGCTACTACAGGGGCCTGAGTTTCGTCGTGTTGTCGGGCATGCAGATGGCCAGAATAGACGGCATTGGCGATAGTACCTGGCGCGTGACAGTCGCCCACAGTGGTCAGGCTGGTGATGCCGCTTTGCTGCCATATATCAGAGTTAATGGCCTGTTCAGCCGCCACTGTTTTATAGAGCTGTTCATGGGGTAATTTCTCGGTGACCATTACCAGTGCATCTGTATCAATAAGCTGTTTTTTATCCGTGTAGACACAGGAGAGAACACAGTGATCTGATTGAATACGAGCAAGGTTTTGCTGGGTGTAGATAGTCACTCCCAGCTCCAGTAATCGGGTCTGAATCCGATGCTGCTCCATGGTATAAACCGTCCAGGGTGACACCAATGCATCATTGGTCACAAAGTTAACCTGACAGCCAGCGGCCACCAGTTTCTCGGCAATAATACCGCCCATATAAAAATTATCATCATCAAATAATGTCACTTTGCCTGCAGGCATATTGCCGGCGAAGATATCATCTGGGGTAAATAAGGCGCTGCTATCCAAGCCTTCAATTGAAAATGGCGTTGAGCGACTAATGCCATCGCGGCGCCAATAGGCACCGGTAGCCAGATAGAGATGGGGTATACCAAAGCTTAGCAATTCTCGAGCACTGAGGGAGCTATCAAAATACAGTTCTACATTGGAGGCATTACGCAGCCAAAGCTCACGGTAATCTGCCACACGTTTCCAGGCAGCCAAACCCGGCAGGGCGGATTCCTGCAAAACCCTGCCACCAAGTTGAGTAGAGGCCTCAGCGAGAGTGACCTGATAACCCCGTTTACCCAATGACATGGCCAGCTCCAAACCAGCAGGCCCAGCACCTACGACCAGCACCGCATCATCAGTTTTTTTCGTGGGAATTATTTCTGGGTGCCAGCCTTTGCGCCACTCTTCGCCCATGGTTGGATTCTGCGTACAGCGTATTGGCGAGCTATTCATATCGCCCGTGACACAGATATTACAGCCAATACATTCGCGAATATCTTCAAAGCGGCCCTCGCGAATCTTGTTGGGTAAAAAGGGGTCGGCAATTGAGGGCCTAGCCGCACCGATCATATCCAACACACCGCCTTTAATAAGAGACACCATTTTATCTGGGCTGGTATAGCGGCCAACACCCACAACTGGTTTTTTGGTGACCTGCTTAACAAAGGTCGTGAAGGGCTCTTGATAGCCTTCTTCTGCAAATCTGGAGGTCTGAGAGTCATTTGACCAGTCAGAGATATTGACGTCCCAGAGGTCGGGAATATCTGCCAGCATTTCGATGACTTCACGACCCTCATCACCACAGCGCAAGCCACCATCTGCGATTAATTCATCCACGGCAAAACGACAGGCCACAGCACTGCGATCGCCGACAGCCTCTTTGGTGTCCTGAAGTACCTCCTTTAAGAGTCGCACGCGATTCACCAGACTACCGCCATATTCATCGCTGCGCCGGTTATGACGTGGCGATAAAAAATGCTGCAGTAATGTCAGGTCGTGTCCAAGGTAGACATAGATAATATCGAACCCAGCGGTCTTGGCTCGCACTGCCGCTGTGCGATGCCATTGGCGAAAGTTGGCAATATCCTTTTTGTCCATGGCCCGCGCATAAAATGGCAGGTTGTCATAGCAAGCGGTATGGCTAGGGGCCAGTGGTACTTCACGAGAATACAGATTGCCAGTGGAAGAGCCACTATGGGCCAGTTCAACACCCGCCAGCGACCCATATTGATGCACTGCATCGGTCATTAGCTGTAGGCCGCCCATATCGCTATCGTCCCACAAGCGACCTTCGATATAGGGTGTCACGTCTGAGGTAGGATGTATCTCCATCATCTCTGTACAGACAACACCCCAGCCACCCTCAGCTTTAACACCACGCATCGCAGCCAGTGACTGTGGACGAAGGTGACCCATACCATTGCAATGGGGTACCTGATAGAAGCGATTGGGGGCGGTTACTGGACCTATTTGCAAGGGCTCGAATAGGCAGCCATATCTACTATTATCCATGGAGTCTTAATCTTATTATTATGCGGATTTTAGGGTGCCAGTGTCTGACACTTTGCGGCATATCTCAATAGCAAATAAGATGCTTTGCCGACACCTAAATACGCAGATCGATTAAAGACAGAAACCTCGGGGGAATGGTGCAAAATCAGGCTAGCGGTAAACAAGCAATGCAGTGCCCCCTATGTAGCGGTCATTCTGTTGCTGCCTATCACAGCGATAAGCGCCGGGACTATCTGCAATGTTCACTGTGCGAGCTAGTTTTTGTTCCCTTTCATCAGCAGCTTAGCCGGCAGGATGAAAAAGCCATTTATGATCAGCATCAAAACTCTGCGTATGATCAGGGCTATCGTGAGTTTTTAAGGCGCCTTACCAATCCATTATTAGATCAACTTAAAGAGGGCAGTCAAGGCCTGGATTTTGGTTGTGGCCCCGGGCCAACGCTGTCAGTGATGCTAGAGGAGCAGGGCCATACTATGGCGCTCTTCGATCTCTACTATGCCAATGATCCCGCTGTGCTAGATAGGCAGTATGACTTTATTACCAGTACCGAAGTGATCGAGCATCTTGCACAGCCTGGTGCAGAGTTACAGCGGCTGTGGAACCTTTTAGTGACCGGCGGCCATCTGGGGTTGATGACCAAACAGGTGAGAAACCGAGATGCCTTTGCCAACTGGCACTATAAAAATGATCTGACCCATATCAGCTTTTTTAGTGAGCAAACGTTTGTCTATCTGGGCCAGCAATGGGGTTCAACTCCTGAGTTTATTGGCGCCGATGTGATTATTTTCCGCAAATAGCCTGTCTTGCCTGCACAAACGCCTGTACCGAACGACTCACATCTTCGCCGGTGGTAACCCAGGAGCAAACGCTAATACGAATCACTTTTTTGCCCATCCATATAGAACCACCCACCCAGCATTCTCCCGACTGCTGAATTGCTTCAATAATAGACTGGGTAGTCTCATCATCTTCACTGGGGGCAATAATGACCTGATTAAACACCACCTCATTGATTACTTCGAAGTCAACCGCCCTAAGCTCATCGGCAAACTGCACAGCGCGCTCATGCAAGCCATAGACCAGCTCATCGACGCCATCACTACCGAGATATTTAAGCGCGGCCCAGAGCTCAACAGCGCGTGCACGACGGGACATCTCTGGGGTATAGAGCATGCCGTCACGGCTTTCACTAAAGTTTAAATAGGCGCCAGACGCCTGCAATGCCATCACTAGAGCGTCTTTATCGCAGCATAGTAATATGCCGCTGTCATAGGGTGTATTGAGCGTTTTATGACCATCTACCGACCATGAATGAGCTTTTTCCATGCCCTCAGTCAGATGACTGAGTCGCTTGGTGCCACCAGCCCATAAACCGAAGGCGCCATCAATATGCACCCAGGCATTAGCGTCATTAGCGTTGTCACAGATTTCATGCAATGGATCAAAGGCACCAGAATTTACATTGCCCGCCTGCAATAAAATAATACAGCTATCGTCGAGTGCCGGCATGGCGCTGGGCACAATGCGACCCTGGTCATCGCAGTCTACCCATTCAATATTATCGATGCCAAAGCCAAGTAGGGCGATGGCTTTAACTACTGCGCCATGGGTATGGCGACCTGCAATAATTCGGATAGGCGGCGCACCGTTATGGCCGCGCTTGTTAAAGTCCCAGTCATGGTTCTTGTAGATACGGTAACGTGCCGCAGCAAGGCCACAGAAGATAGCCGACGAGGTCCCACTAACAAAACCCGCCACCGTATTGTCCGGCAGGTTAAATAACTGGCGCAGCCACTGTTCACAGATGTCTTCTAATTTTGAGGTGATTGGCGACATGGCATGCAGCGCCGTGTTCTGATCCCAAAAATCGGTTAGCCATTTGGTCGCCAGAGTCACGGGAAGAATGCCACCATTAACAAAACCAAAGTAGCGGCCCCCAGTTTGAGCGACAGAAGCCGGGGAGCCGTGGCTATGCAGCTTTGTGAGTATTGATTCAGCATCACCTGAGTAAGCAGGCAGGGGCTCATCGAACTGACCAAGATCCGCAAGTGCCTGAGCAGAGGGAAAAACATTGCGCTCTAAAGCGCCATCGGCATAGTCAAACGCATGTCTCTGAGCCTGCTCAAAGAGCGTTTTAAGTTGCTGTTCACGATGCATTTTCTCGCGCAATGTCATAAATGGCTATCCAAATAATGGGTATGGCTACTTTTAGTCGCAGTAAATCATAGACTAGACCACTAACAAAGCTAGAATAGCGCCTTCTATTAAAATACTAATTATCAGATTATGGGAAAGCATCTTATGTTTGAAGGACAGACACTCAGCCTGACAAGACTAGACAATGATTTTGCAGAGATTAAATTCGACAGCCAAAGTGGCTCAGTTAATAAATTTAATGAAGAAACTCTGGGTGAACTTCGGCAAGCAGTAGATACGCTCAAGCAACAGAAAGATATTAGAGGGCTGCTGCTCTCTAGTGGCAAGTCAGTGTTTGTAGTGGGTGCAGATATCACTGAATTTAAAGCCATGTTCTCTTCGTCTAAAGAAGATTTTATTGCCGGCGCGCAGGTCGCCAATGCGTTGTTCTCTGAGATTGAAGATCTGCCATACCCCTCAGTGGCCGCTATTAATGGCTTTGCTCTGGGCGGTGGTTTTGAAATCTGTCTGGCCTGCGACCTGCGTGTTATCTCATCTAAAGCGGCGATTGGCCTGCCCGAAACTAGCTTGGGAATACTGCCCGGTTGGGGCGGTACAGTGCGCCTGCCAAGACTTGTTGGCTATACAGCTGCCGTCCATTGGATTACCTCTGGCGCGCAACAGAAGCCAGCAGCCGCTCAGGAGGCTGGTGCGGTCGATATGATTGTCGAGCCAGAACTATTGCGTGCGGAGTCACTAAAGGCGCTGCAGGAAATGGCCGATGGCAGCCGTAATTATCAGGCTCGTCGTCAGCAAAAATTGTCTCCACTGACACTGTCTGATGCCGAGCTTGAAGCGGCCTCATCCAATTACCGCGCAGCCGTGGTGGGTAGAGTAGGCAGCCACTACCCAGCACCTCTAATGGTGGTTGATCTAGTGACTAAGGCTGCTGGTCTAGGCCGTGATGAAGCCATTAGGTGTGAGAACGAAGCTTTCTATGAGATTTCCCAAACATCTCAGGCGCGGGCTATGGTGGGTCTGTTTTTAAATGATCAATATGTGGTTAAGCAGGCTAAGAATCGCGCTGTAGCCCACAAACCAGCGCCGATTAATACGGCTGGGGTTATTGGTGCCGGCATTATGGGTGGCGGTATTGCCTATCAAAATGCCATTAGAGGCTATGAGGTGGTGATGAAAGATATTGCCGATCCCGCCCTTGACCTTGGTATTCAAGAGGCCAGCAAACTGCTCGCCAAGTCGGTTAAACGCGGTAAGATCGATGAGAAAAAGGCCGAGAAAATTCTAGCTAAGATTCATCCGACGCTGGCCGATGGCGATATCGCCAAGTGCGATATGTTGGTGGAAGCCGTGGTTGAACTAGAAGCCGTTAAAAAGCAGGTATTGCCTGCCGTAGAATCTCAGTTGGCAGCCTCGGCGGTGATTACCTCTAATACCTCGACTATATCGATCACTCGGCTGGCAGAGTCATTAGAGCGTCCAGAAAACTTCTGTGGCATGCACTTTTTTAATCCAGTGCATGCGATGCCGCTGGTGGAAATTATCCGCGGTAAGAAAACCTCTGATGCCACAGTGGCAGCCGTGTGTGCCTATGCACTGGGTCTGGGCAAAAAGCCCATTGTGGTCAATGATTGCCCCGGTTTCCTGGTTAATCGCGTGTTATTTGCCATGTTATTTGGGCTTGAGATGATGCTCGCCGAAGGTGCTGACTTCCAGCAGGTCGACAAAGTAATGGAGAGCTGGGGATTGCCTATGGGGCCAGCCTATCTAATGGATGTTATCGGTATAGATACGATTAATCATTGCTATCCAGTCATGATTGATGGCCTGCCCGAACGCTTTAAAAAGACTGCAGATGTTTGGCCTACAGAGGCCATCTTCAACGCCGAGCGACTGGGTCAGAAAAATGGACTGGGTTACTACCGTTACGAGCTCAATGAAAAAGGTAAGCCAGGCAAAGCAGTAGATCCGGATGTGATTGCGATGTTGGCAAACCTATACGGTGAAGCTAATGCGGTTGATGCAGATGAAATTGTTGATCGCCTGATGATCGCCATGGCCATGGAAATGATTCACTGCTTAGAAGAGGGTGTCGTTGCCTCGCCAGCAGAAGCCGATATGTCACTGATTTATGGTGTTGGCTTCCCGGCGTTCCGCGGAGGTATCTGTCGTTGGATGGATGAGATTGGTCTGCAGGAAGTCTGTGAGCGCGCCGATAAGTATACGTCTATCAGTGAACTGTATCGTCCCACTGAGAAGCTGCGCGCAATGGCTGCCAATGGTGAGACACTTTATTGATTAGTAGTCTCGTTCGAAAATGTTTAGGGGCGCTCAGGCGTCCCTTGCATAAAGGGCCCGTCCACACAGATACGTTTGCCATCTGGTGAGGCGCAGGCACCACAGATACCCACGCCACATTTGGTCAGGTAATCGATGGCACTGTGTATTTGATCATCGTTACAGAACTCTCGCTGAACAGCCGCCGCCGCATGCACCATAGGTGCGGGGCCACAGTTGTAGAACACCAAATTATCTAGTTCAGCTTGAGGCATCACTTGCAGGCGAGCGCGCAATAACTCGGTTACCACTCCTTTAAAGCCCTCGCTGCCGTCGTCTGTTGCAACATGCACCTCGGCAATCTCTTTACATTCGTCAAGATAGTACAGCCGCTCTGCGGTACGTGCGCCCGTAAAGACCTCGGCATTACCGAAGTCTCTCGCCAACTGGTAGACCGCGGCCAGGCCAGTACCGCCAGCCACAGCCATAATCTTAGCGCCTTCCGGTGGTGTTGCGGCAATACCATGAGGTCCGCGCACATAGACTTCAGTTCCCACCGCTAGATCCATCAGCTCATGGGTAAAGATACCCACATCAATTACTGCAAGCTGGAAGGGGTCATCGGCAAGGGCTGAAAAAGGCTTTTCTCCCAAGCCAGGCACCCATAGAAAGACAAACTCACCGGCCTGAATATTGATTTTTCGGTCAAAGGTCAGCACGCAGATATCGTTGCATACACGCTTATTTTCAACCAGTACCACTGGCGTGAAGTCCATATCAATATCGTAGCGAATATGCGCCTCAGCCTTATCGGAATCAAAACAGATATCGGATTCAAGCTGGTTGAAGTAGCTGGCCATATCATCGGTAGTCATGCCTGTTAACGCCGAACCCACGCCGACAATGGTCGAGCCAGCATTCATAAATTCACGGGCATCAGCTGCACTGCTGGCGCCACCACAGCCAATAATAGGCACATCGGTGACTGCGGCAATTTCGCGCACACATTTAAGGGCGATAGGCAGTACGCCTTTACCCGACATGCCACCGGCACCATTGCTCAGAACTGGGTGACCATGAGATGAGGTATAACCTGGGCCCACTGTATTAATGGCACAGAGGCCATCGGCGCCACCAGCGACTGCAGCTAGAGCAATCTCACCTATATTAGGGGTGTTAGGCGTTAGCTTTGGAATCACTGGAATGTCGACAACCGCCTTTACCGCAGCCGTTACTTCACGAACCAGTTCAGGGTCTTGACCCATAGCCATACCATAGCCTTTGGCGTGGGGGCAGGAGAGGTTTAACTCTAGACCATTGGCCACAGGCGCCATAATTTTAGCGACCTCAACAAACTCTTCGACACTGCCACCAAAGATCGACACCAATAAGAACCGGTCTTCGGGAATACGTAACTCGCCCATTGCCTCGGCAGCCGCTCTAGCGCCTGGGTTAGTTAGCCCCACAGCGTTTACAAAGCAGCCCGGCGCATACTGGCTATAGACCGGCTCGCGGTTACCCGCGCGCACATCAGGGCCAACACTCTTGGTCGTCAGTACGCCAACCTGTGGCATATGATCAAAGACATACTGAATAATAGAAGTGGCTGTGGTGACAATTCCAGAGGGAACTGTAAACGGGCCCGAAAGGTTTTTACCAAGAAATTCTGTCTTCAAGATAGCTCGCTCGAAACTGGTTATATGGAGTTGTACGCACGCGCAGATTATACCGATTTCAGAGAATTAATCTGCTTAGATTTATCGACGGGCACAAAAAAGGGCGGCGATAAACGCCACCCTTTTTTAACAACAGGTTACAGCTTAGAACTGATTCATAGTGTTGTCTTTACCTGATGCCTTAAGTGCTGCATCCCCGGCAAAGTACTCTTTATGATCATCACCCATATCTGAGCCAGCCATGTTCTGGTGCTTAACACAGGCAATACCCTGACGGATTTCCTTGCGCTGGACACCAGCCACATAACCCAGCATACCTTGCTCGCCAAAGTACTCTTTAGCCAGATTGTCGGTAGACAGGGCTGCAGTATGGTAGGTCGGCAGTGTAATCAGGTGGTGGAAGATGCCCGCATGCTTGGCAGCGTCAGCTTGGAAGGTACGAATTTTCTCATCGGCAGAAGCTGCCAGAGCTGTGTCATCGTAGCTAACATTCATCAGATCGCTGCGATCATAGGCGGAGACATCATCGCCAGCTTCAGCCATTGCATCGAAGATTTGCTGACGGAAGTTAAGTGTCCAGTTGAACGATGGGCTGTTGTTATAAACGAGCTTGGCGTTTGGAACCACTTTACGAATCTCATCCATCATGGCGCCAATCTGGCCAACATGTGGCTTCTCAGTTTCAATCCAGATCATATCCGCGCCATTTTGCAGGCTAGTAATACTGTCGAGGATGCAGCGAGCTTCGCCAGTGCCAGCCTTAAACTGGAACAGGTTGCTCGGCAGGCGCTTTGGACGAACAAGCTTGCCGTTTTGGTTGAGTACCACATCGCCATTCTTCATATCGGCTGGAGCAATTTCTTCAACATCGAGGAAACTATTGTACTGATCACCCAAGTCACCTGGCTGCTCAGTGACAGCGATCTGTTTGGTGAGGCCTGCACCCAATGAGTCTGTGCGCGCCACAATTACGCCGTCATCAACGCCCAGCTCAAGAAAGGCGTATCGAACCGCATTAATCTTGGCCAAAAAGTCGGAGTGAGGAACAGTGACCTTGCCGTCCTGGTGACCACATTGCTTTTCATCAGATACCTGGTTTTCAATCTGAATACAGCAGGCGCCCGCTTCAATCATCTGCTTCGCCATCAAATAGGTTGCTTCGGCATTACCAAAGCCCGCATCGATATCGGCAATAATGGGCACCACATGGGTCTGGAAATTATCAATTTGATCTTGAATCGCCGCTTTGGCAGAACCCTCAGCTGCATCCAGCTGACGGAATAGACCGCCTAGCTCGCGTGCATCTGCCTGACGCAGAAAGGTATATAACTCAGCAATTAGCGAGGCCACCGACGTCTTCTCGTGCATTGACTGGTCCGGAAGTGGACCGAACTCGGAGCGCAGAGCCGCAACCATCCAACCCGATAGGTATAGGTATTTCTTATCAGTCGTACCGAAATGCTTCTTGATGGAAATCAGCTTCTGTTGTCCAATAAATCCGTGCCAGCAACCCAGCGACTGGGTGTAGGCGGAAGTGTCGCCGTCGTATTCAGCCATATCTGCACGCATAATACCGGCGGTGTATTTGGCGATATCGAGGCCAGTTTGAAAGCGATTTTGAGCGCGCATACGTGCCGCAGACTCTGGATTGATAGCATTCCAAGCGCCGGAATGGCCTTTTAAAACCTCGGCAACTTCAGCAATATTGTTCGTGTAAGTAGACATTATTTTTACCCTTCATAATTCCGTTTGGTTGACTGTGCATGAAGTTTAGGTATGATGCGCCCATTAATCTAATTGATAGTTTTGATTGCGGGCATTTTCTATATGAATATATCAAGAGTTGATTTAAACCTTCTGGTTTACTTAGACGTGCTACTTCGAGAGTGCAATGTCACGCGCGCCGCGGAGGAGCTAGGTATCAGTCAACCCGCTATGTCTAACAGCTTACGGCGATTACGCGACCTGTTTAACGACCCCATTTTGGTGCGCACCAGCGACGGTATGACACCGACCGATAGAGCGCTAGAGCTGCAGCCCCTAGTGCGCAATGTGCTCTCAGCGGCTGAGCAGGCGATCTTGCCAAAAACAGATTTTGACCCTGCGGGATCCACGCGGATTTTCCGTATCATGGCCAGTGACTATACAGAGTCCACATTATTGCCAGTGCTGCTGCGGCATTTGCGCAAGGCCGCGCCCGGAATTCGACTCGATATCATGACCCCCAGTGATGTTAGCTTCCACGATGTGGAGCGGGGCAAGGTGGATCTGGTGATTAACCGGTTCGACACATTGCCCCAGTCATTTCATCAGGTCCATCTTTGGGATGATAGTTTTTCTTGCGTGATGAGCGCCGACAATCCCGTTCTCAAGAACTGGGATTTACAGGGTTATCTATCCAGCAAGCATGTTTGGGTCAGTAAAACGGGCATGGGTGTCGGCGTGGGTATGACGCCAGATGACGTGCAAAGGCTCGGCTGGGTTGATGAGGCCCTAGCCAAGATTGATGCCAAGCGCGATATCGCGCTGTTTACCCGCCACTATCAGGCGGCGCTGTTACTCGGCGAACAGGATGATCTTATTGTGACTATTCCGACAATGACCGCCAAGGGTATGGAGAGTAACGCCAAGGTGGTTATTATGGATCCACCCTTTGATATACCGCGCATGCGCTTGAAAATGGTTTGGAGTCCACTACTGCAGCATGACCCCGGGCACAAGTGGCTACGCCAGATGATTAAAACGGTCTCAGAGGAGATGCTCAAGTAGATTCGATCCATCTAGTGAATAGCAAACATAGAAGCCATAAATTTGGCTTATTGCTGGGCAGCTAATAGACTTCAGATTTAATGCAAGATTTCGGGAGAGCCAGGTATGAGTGAGCGTATTGAGCGTGCAGGACTAAGGATAGCCAAGCCAATTTATGATCTGGTCAATGATCAAATTTGTCCTGGGACAGGCATTGATATTGAGTCGTTCTGGTTAAACTTTGCCGATATAATCAATAAATTTGCACCTAAAAATCGCGAACTACTAGAAAATCGCGAAAACCTCCAGGCTCAAATCGACCGCTGGCATACGGATAATCGCGCTGAATTTGAGTTCTCCGAGTATAAAAGTTTTCTACAGGATATTGGTTATCTGGTTCCCGAGGGCCCAGATTTCAGTATCAACCCTAAAAACGTCGATTCCGAGATAGCGCGACAGGCTGGCCCTCAGCTTGTGGTGCCCATTATGAATGCGCGCTTTGCCTTAAATGCGGTCAATGCACGCTGGGGCAGTCTATATGATGCTCTTTATGGCAATGATGTGATTGCAGAAGATAACGGGGCAGGGAAGGCGGGAGCCTACAATCCCGTGCGTGGCCAAAAGGTTATCGACTATGGACGTGCATTTTTAGATGGTTCAGTGCCGCTTGCTACGGGCTCCCATACCGATGCCATCGGGTACCACGTGGTTGATCAGCAGCTGGTGGTTGCTGTAGCAGGGGATGTATCCGTCGCGCTTGCTGCTCCAGAGCAGTTTGTCGGCTATCTGGGCGAAGCTGCTGCACCCAGCTCTATTCTCCTGAAAAACAATAGTTTACATGTTGAAATTCAAGTGGACTCTAGTCATCAAATTGGTTCGGCGGATCGAGCCGGTGTTAAAGATATTGTTCTTGAAGCTGCGTTAACCACCATTATGGACTGTGAAGATTCTGTGGCTGCAGTGGATGCCGAGGATAAGGCGCTGGCCTATAGTAACTGGCTGGGGCTGATAAAAGGTTCATTGGAGGAAACTATCCATCGCGGCGGTAATAGCTTTGTTCGCTCGATGAATCCAGATCGACACTATGTTGCTGCAGACGGATCTGCACTAGTACTTAACGGCCGCAGTCTGATGTTTGTGCGCAATGTCGGTCATCTAATGACCAACCCAGCGATTATCGATGCCCATGGCAATGAGATTCCCGAAGGAATTATGGATGGAGTTATTACCAGCCTGATTTCCCTACATGACCTCAGAGGTCAGGGGCTGCTTAAAAACTCCAGTGCTGGCAGCACCTATATAGTGAAGCCGAAAATGCATGGTCCCGAAGAGGTCGCTTTTACCAATGATCTGTTCAATGCCATTGAAGATGCCTTTGAGCTTGACCGCCACAGCATCAAAGTCGGTATTATGGATGAAGAGCGCCGGACCTCGGTAAACCTGAAAGAATGTATCCGCGCGGCTCAGGGTCGCGTAGTGTTTATTAATACGGGCTTCCTCGATCGTACCGGCGATGAGATTCATACCAGCATGCATGCAGGGCCATTTGCCCTTAAAGGTGACCTCAAAACTATGCCTTGGATCTCGGCCTATGAAGATCAAAATGTCGATGTGGGCCTAGCCTGTGGTCTCAAGGGTAAGGCGCAGATTGGTAAAGGTATGTGGGCTATTCCAGACAATATGGCCGATATGATGAAAATCAAAATTGCCCATCCCAAGTCTGGCGCCAACACCGCCTGGGTACCATCGCCAACTGCGGCTACACTCCATGCAATGCACTACCATCAGGTTAACGTCGCTAGCCTGCAAGACCAAATTGCCAGCCGCACGGCCGCTAATGTCGATGATATTTTAACCATTCCTCTGCTGGGTGAAACCAAGCTGAGTGGCGAACAGATTCAGTTGGAACTGGATAACAATGCTCAGGGTTTACTCGGCTACGTGGTGCGCTGGGTAGAGCAGGGTGTGGGTTGCTCCAAGGTTCCAGATATCAACAACGTTGGCCTCATGGAAGATCGCGCGACACTGCGCATCTCCAGCCAGCATATGGCCAATTGGCTGCAGCATGGTATCTGCAGTCGGGAGCAGGTTATGGAAACATTAACCCGCATGGCTGCAGTGGTAGATGTGCAAAATGCCGGTGACCCAGCCTATGTCAATATGAGCCCAGGCTTTGCTGACAGTACCGCCTTCCAAGCGGCGTGTGATCTTGTCTTTAAAGGAGGCGTGCAGCCCAGCGGCTACACCGAGCCTCTGCTGCATGCCTACCGCCAGAAAGCCAAAGCAGCACAGCCATGAAATCAACACCAGATCTCTGCGACCAGTACCCAGATTTGATACAGGTGGTTGAGCCTATGTTCAGCAACTTTGGTGGCCGTGAGCAGTTCGGCGGCCCCATAACGACGGTTAAATGTTTTGAAGATAACAGCTGTGTCAAAGAGCGGGTGGCGACGCCGGGTGAGGGCCGAGTGATGGTAGTGGATGCCGGCGGCAGTATGCGCCGCGCCTGCCTCGGCGATATGCTGGCAGAGCAGGCGTCAGTCAATGGTTGGAGTGGTCTGATAATCTATGGCTGTATTCGTGATGTGGATGAGATTATGGCCACAGATATTGGCGTTCAGGCTCTGGGGACGCATCCCATGAAAACTGAGAAGAAAGGGCTTGGCGAAATTGATATAGCGGTTACCTTTGGCGGCGTTACCTTTAACCCGGGCGACTATCTCTACGCTGATAATAATGGCGTTATTATTGCTACGCAGGCTCTTTTATAGCTTTTTATGGCACGCCATCCGCGCTTTTGGATCGCTGTCCTAAAAAAAGTCATTATTCCGGTTTGTTTTCTTGCATTGTTGGTTGCTATAGAGCGGCTAATAAGAAAAAATGACCGCTTTTAAATCTTGGCCCATTTTGCATGCCAAGCCAGTTTGCGAGTTAAAACATGATTAAATCCGTCCTCAGAACTACTGGCGCGCTGCTAGTAGCTCTTATCAGCATTTCTGCGAGCGCCGATAGACAACCGCTTTTGGATTCAAAAACACGTTTTCATCCGGTCATTAGCCAGACTGGCATGGTGGTGTCTCAAGAGATGATCGCCAGTCAGGTCGGTGCCGATATTTTGGCTAAAGGCGGTAATGCGATTGATGCAGCCGTGGCAACAGGCTTTGCTCTCGCGGTGACATTACCCCGTGCTGGCAATATTGGTGGTGGCGGTTTTATGATGATTCATCTGGCCGAAGAAAATAAAACCATTGCCATCGACTATCGTGAGATGGCGCCCACGGAAGCATTTAAGGATATGTTCCTTAATTCTGAGGGTGATGTGGATAACCGCAAGGCCCAATTTAGCATTCAGTCCTCTGGGGTGCCCGGCACCGTTGCGGGTCTAATCCATGCCCAGGAAAACTATGGCAAACTCAGTCTTAAGCAGGTTTTAAAACCGGCGATTAATCTGGCGCGCAACGGTATTACCGTGACTATAACTCTAGCGGAGTCTTTGGCCGCGCGCAGTGAGCGCCTGCAATCGGATGCGGGAACGAAAAAATACTTCTTTAAAAAAGACGGGGTAGAGTACCAGCCTGGTGATGTGATTCGTCAACGTGACTTGGCCGCGACACTGGCTCGTATTGCCGCCAATGGTGCAGCAGGCTTTTATCAGGGTAAAACCGCAGCAATGATTGTCGATCAGATGGAACGCACCGGCGGGCTTATCACCAGCGCCGACTTAGAAAACTATGTCGCATTAGAGCGCACCCCAGTCTGTGGTGACTATCGTGGGAGTAAAGTCTGCGCAATGCCGCCTCCTTCATCTGGTGGTATTCATATGGTGCAGATGCTCAATATTCTTGAGGGCTGGGACTTAAAGGCCCTAGGCCACAACAGCGCCGATTATATTCACCGACTGGTGGAATCTATGCGTCGCGCCTATGCCGACCGCAGCCTGTATCTGGGAGACTCAGATTTTTTCCCAGTGCCACTGGCGCAGTTAACCGACAAAAAATATGCCTCAACCCTGCGTCAGCAGATTGATCTGGATCATGCCAGTCGCTCTGAAGATGTTCGCCCCGGCCTAGTTGATAGCGCCGAGAGCACAGAGACAACTCACTTCAGCGCCTGGGACCAATGGGGCAATGTGGTAAGTAACACCTACACGTTGAACTTCTCTTACGGTAGCGGCATCTCTGTCGATGGCGCCGGTTTCTTGCTCAACAATGAGATGGATGATTTTTCCGCCAAACCGGGTTCGCCCAATGGCTACGGATTAGTGGGCGGTATTGCCAATTCGATTCAACCGGGCAAGCGTCCGCTGTCGTCAATGACCCCAACCATCGTATTTGATCCAGCTGGCGCGCCAATTCTGGCGACAGGTAGCCCTGGCGGAAGCACTATTATTACCGTGGTTATGCAGATGGTGCTCAATGTGTTGGAGTTTGATATGGGTATTGCCGAGGCTACTGCAGCCTCCAGAATCCACCATCAGTGGTTACCAGACAATGTTTATTATGAGTCTGGTGTGTCTGCAGATACATTGCGCTTGCTGCGCGAGATGGGGCATATCGTCAATGACCAGCCACGCCGGTTGGGGGCAAGCGAGAGCATTGAGGCAAATGGTGACGGTGTTCTATTCGGAGCTGCAGATCTTCGACGCCATGGCTCAGGCGCAGTGGCGCAGCCCTAAAAGTAGAGTGGCCAAGCGCCTAGTCTTTTAAGCCATTTTCAAAGCGGCTTAGCGTTCCATCTTTATGTTTGAGCGTAGCGCGGCGCTGCTCTCCAGTCTGATCGACCAGCATGGGGTATTTTGGCGCAGTCATAAACTGCGCAAACCACTGCGCCAATAATTCATCGTCATCCAGAGTCTCCAACAACAGGCTCTTCACTCTTTTTATATAGGCATCGGGTATATTGTCCACAGCCATTTCAGGAGTCAACGGTGGATCTATAAGATGGTTCGGCGCGACTATACCGGTGAGTAACTCAGTGGCAAGATCATCCAGCATTTCAGTGGCTGCGGGCGCTCGAAAGCCAATAGAGAATGTTGTGCAGTCGCCGATGGCAACACCGTGGTGGGCAATTTTGGGCGGCAGATAGAGCATATCGCCCGGTTCCAATACCCATTCACTAGATGGCTCAAACTGTTGAAGAATTTTAAGCTCAGTGTTTTTAAGCAGCGGCGTTTCAGCATCGCAGGCCTCGCCAATTTGCCATTTGCGCTGGCCGGCGCCCTGAATAAGAAAGACATCATAGTAATCAAAATGGGGGCCAACACTGCCGCCATCTTCGGCATAGCTCACCATAATGTCATCAATGCGCCAGGGTGGTATGAAATCAAAGTACTGTAACAGTTCAGCAACCTCAGGCACCCATAGGTCAACCGCCTGCACCAGCAATGTCCAATGGCTCGCGGGTAGGGAGGCAAAGCGCTCCTCAGCAAAGGGTCCATGCTCAAGCTTGCAGTCTTCCCCAATTACTAGGCGTGACTCCACTTCCTGTTCGAGAGAGAGACCGGCCAATTCATCGCCATCAATAGGCGGCTCAAAATTAGCTATGGCATTGCGGACGAGAAGTGGCTTTTTCTGCCAGTAATCGGCAAGAAATTCTTCTTTACTAATATGACCTAAAATCATTTTTAGATATTTTTCGCCTGTGCCGAGGCATTGCCAATATAGGATGCTGGCGTGAGTGCCTTGAGTTCAGTTTTGGCCGATTCAGGCATATCCAAAGTGTCAATAAAGCTCTGGATCGTTGCCTGATCCATAACATTGCCGCGAGTTAGCGCCTTAAGTTTTTCGTAGGGTTCTTCAATACCGTAGCGACGCATCACCGTTTGAATAGGTTCAGCTAACACTTCCCAGCTGGCATCTAAATCAGCGGCGAGCTTTTCTTCGTTAAGCTGCAGCTTGCTAATACCTTTATCCAGCGATGCGTAAGCGATCATGGTGTAGCCCAAGCCAACACCCATATTGCGCAGTACCGTAGAATCTGTCAGGTCACGCTGCCAGCGTGAGATAGGCAGCTTGGCCGCAAGATGCCCAAACAGCGCATTGGCGATTCCCATATTGCCTTCGGCATTTTCAAAGTCGATAGGGTTTACTTTGTGAGGCATGGTCGATGAGCCCACTTCACCGGCAATGGTCTTTTGCTTAAAGTACCCCAGTGAAATATAGCCCCAGATATCGCGGGCAAAGTCGATCAAGATGGTATTTGAGCGCGCCAGACCATCAAATAGCTCAGCCATATAATCATGGGGCTCAATCTGCGTGGTGTATGGATTAAAGTCGAGACCCAGCTGCTCGATAAAGTCCTGAGCGACGGCTGCCCAATCAATATTGGCGTAGGCAGAAAGATGTGCATTGTAGTTGCCCACCGCGCCATTGAACTTGCCGAGCAATGGTATACCTTTAATTTGATCAATTTGGCGTTGCAGGCGGTAGGCCACATTAGCCATCTCTTTACCCACAGTCGTGGGAGAAGCCGTCTGGCCATGGGTACGCGCTAGCATTGAGACATCGGCGAACTCTCTACCCATCGCACCGAGCTGATCGCTAATTGTTTGCAGCTGAGGCAGCATGACCTGATCACGTCCTTCTTTGAGCATCAGCGCATGAGATAGATTATTAATATCTTCTGAGGTGCAGGCAAAGTGCACAAATTCACTCACCGCATTGAGCTCAGCACTCTCAGCGATAGTTTCCTTAATCAGGTATTCAACGGCTTTTACATCATGATTGGTGGTGCGCTCAATCTCTTTAATGCGCGCCGCCTGGTCAAGGGTAAAGTTATCCACCAGCTGGTTTAGCAGGGCATTGGCCTCAGCAGAAAATACGGGCACTTCGGTAATCGCGGGGTTTTGCGCCAGATGTTGTAGCCAGCGAACCTCAACCTTTATGCGGTATCGAATTAAACCAAACTCGCTAAAGACAGTGCGCAGGCGCTCTGTTTTTGAGCCGTATCGACCATCGATAGGTGAAACAGCGGTAAGGGGAGAAAGGGCAATATCGTTCATGGTAGCTTCCAAAATCTGTCGGTGAAGTAAGCCGGCAATAATAACGGATTCAGGCTTTAATTTCAGGTAAATTAAAGTGCTCGGGCTATTTATTGATGGGTAATAATCCAGCCAAACGCTTGCGATAAAAAGCGAGGTGAATACGCTTGCCACCCAGCTGCTGCCATAAAAAGGCGCTTCGGATTGCCGCAAATAACAGACAGCGAATACGGCTGGCCACCGCGGGCTGTTGCAAGAAACCACTGGAGCCGCTGACCTGAATCCGCAGACGCAATGTGCTGACGGTGTCCTGATAGAGAGAGGCGATATTAGCGTAGACATTGTCATGGGTGATTGAAAAGTGCTGAGCCTGACACTCGGCATTCTCAATACCACTGGCTATTTTACTCAGCATATTTTTGTCGCTGGACAGTTTGCGTGCCAGATAGAGAATCGAAATCACGTAGCGCATTATTTCAGTTTGATCCTGACTGCCATCGCCAAAAAGCTGTCGCATTGATTTTATGCCCAGAGTTAAACCCGACATCGGACCATAGAGCTGCGACAGTGAATCAGGATTCTGGTTGAGCAGGGCGCCCATGCAAGTCGCCATATCTTCGCTCGACGCCTCACCCGTATTAGCTAACTGTGACACCAGCTCACAGCAGTGAAATATCGCGGCCAGTGCAATAGCCTGTTCGGAAGTCGGTTTGGAAAAAAACATTAGGCCTCGATCTCTGAATTCCACGTGCGTTCAATCGTGCCACCACCGAGGCAGTAGTCACCCTGATAAAATACTACGGATTGCCCAGGCGTCACCGCACGTTGCGGCTCGGCAAATAACACCTCGCAAGCGCCTTCATCAGCGGGCGTAACCCAGCACAGCTGATCTGGTTGTCGATAGCGTGTTTTGGCATAGCACTCAAAGGCAGAACCAGCGGCAGGGACACCATTAATCCAATTAATATCAGTCGCGGCGAGGCTGTTGGTAAACAGTAGCGGATGCTGGCCGCCCTGGCCTACAATCAGAATATTGTTCTCCAGATCCTTAGCCAGGCTGTACCAGGGTTTGGTATTACCGTCTTTAACACCGCCAATCCCCAGTCCCTGTCGTTGCCCCAATGTGTAGAACATCAGGCCCTGATGCTCTCCCATTAGCTCACCCTCAGGGGTGCGCATCTCACCGGGCTGGGCAGGAATATACTGCTCTAGAAAGTCTTTAAAGCGGCGCTCGCCAATAAAGCAAATGCCGGTGCTGTCTTTCTTGTTAGACGTGATAAAGCCATTTTCATCGGCAATGCGACGCACTTCCGGCTTCTCTAATTCGCCAACGGGAAAGAGCGATTTGGCAAAGGCGGATTCAGCGACCGCATAGAGGAAATAGCTCTGGTCTTTATTGTTATCCAAACCTTTTAACAGCTGAGCCTGACCGTCACTATGCCCAACTCTAGTGTAGTGACCGGTAGCGATAAAGTCGGCACCCATAAGCTGAGCATAGTCGAGAAAGACTTTAAATTTAATCTCGCGATTACATAAAATATCAGGGTTAGGCGTACGACCCAGTCGATATTCTTCAAGGAAGTACTCAAAGACATTATCCCAATAGTCAGCGGCGAAATTGGCCTTATGCAATGTGATACTCAGTTTGTCACAGACCTGCTGGGCATCGGCCAGATCGGCCTTCGCCGTACAGTATTCGGAGCCGTCATCCTCGTCCCAGTTCTTCATAAACAGGCCTTCGACCTGGTAACCTTGCTGGATTAGAAGCAGGGCAGCCACAGACGAATCAACGCCTCCAGACATGCCTACAATTACTTTTTGTGGATTGCTCATCAAATACCAAGATAATAGAGAACGCGAAGCCGAATACTATAAGGCGTTACGAAATATTTCCAAGGGGAAAATACGCTGGGCGCGATAATCTTCAATGCAGTCCAGCACCATGTTACTGCGTAAATTCGCGCTGTTGGCTTTAACCTCGTCCAGTGACATCCACAGCGCCTCGTCAATATCGGGATCAATAACAGCATTGTCATCAAAGCGCAGCGCGTTGGCGACAAAGCTCAGGCGGTAATAGGTAACTCCCGAAGCCGTATGATGGGTCGAGAAACCAAGAAACCCACTAATGGCAACTTCCCAGCCGGTTTCCTCCATGGTTTCACGCAGTGCCGCCTGTAAAATATCTTCGCCGGGTTCGACATGGCCAGCAGGTTGATTAATTACCTGCACCTTATCTTTGGTCTCTTTTACCATTAGAAACTTATTGTCTTTTTCGATTACCGTGGCGACCGTTAGATGAATTTTATCTGGCACATCAATTCCTTTTTATCTCTGTTGCCGCTGCTTGTTGAGCGGCATAGATGGGTTGGGGCTGGTAACATTTTCGACTTTATATTCACCAAGGCTGAGTCCATCAATAGACCAATCGCCCACCTTAGCTCTAACCAATCTCAGCGTGGGTAGATCAACCGCGGCTGTCATTCGTCGCACCTGACGATTGCGCCCTTCATTGATCACAATTTCCATCCAGCTATCCGGTATTGATTTCCTCACCCTGATGGGCGGCACGCGCCCCCATAGGCTCGGTTGTGAAATAAGCTTGCATGATAGGGCTGTTGCCATACCGTCTTTAAGATTAACCCCGGCCAGCAGTGCATCACAATGGGCTTCGGTGGCTATACCTTCCACCTGAACCCAGTAGGTTTTACTGAGTTTGTATTTGGGATGGCTGATTTTTGCCTGCAATGCACCGTCATCAGTGAGCAGTAAAAGTCCTTCAGAATCAAAATCAAGACGCCCGGCGGGGTACACAGCTTTAATATTGATATAGTCGGCAAGGGTCTTTTTGCCACTGTCATCCGTAAATTGACTGAGTACCTGAAAGGGTTTGTTAAAAATGATCAGTTTAGCCACGTTTTTTCTCCAATTAACCCTATTGTAAATGAAACAGGGCTACAAAAAACGGATGAATTCATGCTAAAATGCGGCATTCCGGTAAATTTTTTACAAAAGAACTTTTAATCACTTTATCCATTGAGACAACCTCACATTCCACGGAGACAATAATGGGATATCAACATATCCAGGTTCCACAATCTGGCGAAAAAATTACAGTAAACGCAGATCTTTCAATCAATGTACCCAATCACCCAATTATTCCTTTTATCGAAGGCGATGGCATAGGTGTTGATATTACTCCGGTAATGGTCAAGGTAATCGATTCTGCAGTCGCTAAAGCCTATGACGGCAGCAAGAAGATTTCTTGGATGGAAGTTTACTGCGGTGAGAAAGCAGCAGAATTATACGAAGGTGACTGGTTCCCAGCAGAGACATTGGAAGCGGTTAAAGACTACGTAGTATCCATCAAAGGCCCTTTGACTACGCCTGTTGGCGGCGGCTTCCGTTCGCTCAACGTAGCGCTGCGTCAGGAACTAGATCTATTTGTTTGTCAGCGTCCAGTGCGCTGGTTTGAAGGTGTTCCGTCTCCAGTTAAAGAGCCTAACAAAGTTGATATGTGCATCTTCCGTGAAAACTCAGAAGATATTTATGCTGGTATCGAGTGGCGTGCTGGTACAGACGAGGCGACTAAAGTTATCAATTTCCTGCAGCAGGAAATGGGTGTATCTAAGATTCGTTTTGACACTAACTGTGGTATCGGTGTTAAGCCAGTATCAGAGCAGGGTACTAAGCGTCTGGTTGCCAAAGCTATCCAGTATGCAATCGATCAAAACAAGCCCTCTGTGACGCTCGTTCACAAAGGCAATATCATGAAGTTTACCGAAGGTGCTTTCTGCGACTGGGGCTACGAAGTTGCCCGCGATCAGTTTGGCGGCGAGCTGGTAGACGGTGGCCCATGGCAGGTTGTTAAGAACCCTAACACCGGTGAAGACATCATTATTAAAGACGTTATTGCCGATGCTATGTTGCAGCAGATTATCCTGCGTCCAGACGAGTACAGCGTTCTGGCGACACTGAACCTCAACGGCGATTACATCTCTGATGCACTGGCAGCGCAGGTAGGGGGCATTGGTATTGCACCTGGCGCCAATCTGTCTGACGACGTGGCTATCTTTGAAGCCACCCATGGAACAGCACCTAAGTATGCTGGTCAAGATAAAGTTAATCCAGGTTCATTAATCCTGAGTGCCGAGATGATGCTGCGTCATATGGGCTGGCACGAAGCGGCTGATCTGGTGATTAAAGGTATTGAAGGCGCTATCTCTGAGAAGAAGGTGACCTATGACTTCGAACGTCTAATGGATGATGCAACACTGATGTCCTGTTCAGAGTTTGGCGAAGCCATGATTGAAAATATGTAAGGCTGCGCGTTACTCTAAGCGCAAAAAAAACCCGACGCTACCTGTGTGGCGCCGGGTTTTTTTATGGTTACTAGCGTTGGATATGCTGGTCATCTGCCGGTCTGTTTATGCAGCCCCGCTTTCAATAGCGAGACTCTGGCTGTAGGTGGGATCGTCCTCTGGCTCAACATCGGTATCAAAGGGTTGAATATTAATTGCATGTATTCCCTTGTCACCTCTCTCAGTATCATAGCTAACATACTGTCCTGCTTTGAGAGTTTTGTAGCCCTCCACATTAATTGCGCTGTAATGAACGAAGATATCGCCTTCGCCATTGTCGGGGAGAATAAAACCAAACCCCTTAGCATTACTAAACCATTTTATAATACCTTTATTAGACATAACCTGTAGCCTTCCTCCTATCGAGCATTTTTAAAAGAGCTGTACTTCATTGCGCTCATCAACCACCTTTAATTAAGGCTCTGCAACTCTAAATCTGCAAAGTTTTCTGTCAAGTACCGTTCGTCTATTACTTGCAAAGTATATTCTGGGGTAAGATAAGGGCACACTTTTAACGATTGGTAATTGGCTAATTTAGATGAGCGAAGAAAAAAATACACCAGATTGGCAACACGAAGATAATACTGTGGTCGAAGAATCAAGGCCAAAGTTAAAGAAGCCCCGTATGTTCCAAGTAGTGCTGTTAAACGATGACTACACACCTATGGAATTTGTAGTTGAACTGATAGAGCAGTTCTTCTATAAGTCGCGAGAAAATGCGACTCGGATTATGCTTAAGATACACACCGAGGGAAAGGGTGTCTGTGGCATCTATACCGAAGATGTAGCAGAGACGAAAGCGGCAGTAGTAAATCAGTATTCGATGGACCATGAGCATCCGCTTCTGTGTGAAATAGAACCCTGTAACGACGACGAAGAGTCATAGATATGTTAAGTAGAGAGCTTGAGGTCACCCTTAACCTGGCATTTAAAAACGCACGTGAAAAACGTCATGAATTTATGACCGTTGAACATCTGCTCCTGGCGCTGCTGGACGATGCTTCTGCATCGAATGTGCTTAAAGCCTGTGGCGCCGACATAACCACCTTGCGCCAGGACCTTGTTGAGTTTATTGATTCGACAATGACAACCATCCCAGAAACTCAATTAGAGCAAGAGACACAGCCCACACACGGCTTTCAGCGTGTATTGCAGCGCGCTGTGTTTCAGGTTAATTCCGCCAATCATAGTGAAGTGATGGGTGCCAATGTTGTGGTCGCGATATTCAGTGAGCAAGAGAGTCAGGCTGTGTACTTTCTGCGTCTTCAAAATGTTGCGCGGATTGATGTGGTCAACTATATCTCCCATGGTATCTCCAAATATGTCGATCAGGCTGAACAGGGCTCGGATCAACATGAGCAGACCGGAGAAGAGTCTACTGTTGGCGAAGGCCAAGAAGAAAGCCTACTGCAACAGTTTGCCGTCAATCTAAACGAGCAGGCTCGTCTCGGATTGATTGACCCCTTGATCGGCCGTGATGAAGAAGTTGAGCGCGTTAGTCAGATACTGATTCGCCGACGCAAGAACAACCCATTATTAGTGGGCGAGTCCGGTGTGGGTAAAACTGCTATCGCCGAAGGTCTGGCTAAATTGATCATCGAAGAAAATGTGCCAGAGCCCATGCTCGACAGTACAGTGTATTCTCTGGATATGGGTTCGCTGCTAGCAGGTACCAAGTATCGTGGTGATTTTGAGAAGCGCCTTAAGGGCATTATTGCCGAGCTGATGACCAAGGAAAAATCGATCCTGTTTATTGATGAGATTCACACCATCATTGGTGCAGGTGCCGCATCTGGTGGTGTTATGGATGCCTCAAATCTGCTCAAGCCGCTGCTATCATCTGGACAGCTGCGCTGTGTTGGATCTACAACCTATCAAGAGTATCGCGGTATCTTTGAGAAAGACCATGCACTGTCGCGTCGTTTCCAGAAAATTGATGTGCCAGAGCCAAGCATTGACGAGACCTATCAAATACTTAAAGGGCTTAAGTCACGGTTTGAAGATCACCATGATCTCAAGTTCACCAATCCGGCGCTCAAAATGGCTGCCGAGTTGGCTGCACGCCATATCAATGATCGCTTCCTTCCCGATAAGGCGATCGATGTTATCGATGAGGCCGGTGCCTATCAGCGCCTGCAGCCTAGTAGTAAGCGCAAGAAGACTATTGGTGTCAGCGATATTGAACTGGTGATCTCGAAGATTGCGCGCATTCCAGCCAAAAGTGTGTCGAGTTCCGATAAGGCACAGCTCAAAGGGTTGGCAGAGAAGCTTAAGATGGTGGTATTTGGTCAGGATCCAGCGATTGATGCGCTATCTACCTCTATTAAGTTAGCGCGCGCAGGTCTGCGAGATGGCAGCAAGCCGATTGGCAACTTCCTATTTGCCGGGCCAACGGGTGTGGGTAAAACTGAGGTGAGTCGACAGCTGGCCAATGTCTTGGGTGTTGAGCTCGTGCGCTTTGATATGTCCGAGTATATGGAGCGTCATACCGTGTCACGACTAATTGGTGCGCCTCCAGGTTATGTGGGTTATGACCAAGGCGGATTACTGACCGAAGCGGTTAACAAACAGCCTCATTCCGTTATTCTGCTCGACGAAGTCGAGAAAGCGCATCCAGATGTGTTTAATCTACTGCTGCAGGTTATGGATCACGGTACATTGACCGACAATAACGGCCGCAAAGCAGATTTCCGCAATGTGATTCTGATTATGACCACGAATGCCGGTGCCGAGCTAATGAGTCGCGCATCAATGGGTTTTGCCGATCAGAATCATCAGACAGATGGTATGGAAGCCATCAAGAAAATGTTTACCCCAGAGTTCCGCAATCGTCTCGACAGCATTGTGCAGTTTGGCGAATTGACCATAGACGTTATCAAAACAGTGGTCGACAAATTTTTGGTGCAGCTGCAATCACAGCTTGATGAGAAGAAGGTATTTCTCGATGTTGATGATGACGCCCGCGAATGGCTGGCCACCAATGGTTACGACGCCAAGATGGGTGCGCGACCAATGGACAGGCTTATTCAAGAAAAGATCAAAAAGCCGCTGGCTGAAGAGGTGTTGTTTGGCGGTCTTTCAGAGAAGGGTGGTACCGTATTTATCAGTGTCGAAGATGAAGAGCTGGTAGTTGCCACTGAGCCAAAGACAGCGGTGCCTGCTTAGATATTTAGGCAGAAGGCGGCGTGATAAACAGAACGAGATAACCAGAGATAATCTGCTATCTCGTTTTTTTTGCGTCTTTAGCGCTCGCGGAACGTAATGCGACCCTTAGTCAGATCGTAAGGTGTCATTTCAACCTTAACCTTATCACCCGTCAGAATACGGATGTAATGCTTACGCATCTTGCCCGAAATATGGGCAATAATGGTGTGACCATTTTCCAATTTAACTTTGAAAGTGGTGTTCGGCAGGGTATCTACAACCTCGCCTTCGAATTCAATGTGCTCTTCCTTCGCCATACGCTTATTTTCATGCCTGTAAAAAAGGGCGCAGTTTGCCCTAAAA
>Ga0115564_10001065_pt1 | contig 25943 bp, 27 predicted proteins | sample COGITO_mtgs_1105_7_FD_88680 | JGI IMG/M metagenome (GOLD analysis project Ga0115564, IMG submission 88680) | Pelagic marine microbial communities from North Sea - COGITO_mtgs_110523 | ecosystem: Environmental > Aquatic > Marine > Epipelagic | place: Germany:Helgoland, sampling site Kabeltonne...
AAATATAATTTTTCAGCCAGTCTTTTTTTATGCTTCCTTTTTCAAAATTGTACCTTTACCCCATGAGAACAATTTTCTTCCTCTTTTGTTTTTATTATATGGGTCTTCTATGGGGGCAAGAAAAAGATAGTCTGTCGTATAATGAAGATCAATTTTATATTGATGTAAACTTCATCATTCAGTCCAGCGATGTTAATCCGTTTCAAGAAAATGGATTCTCGCGTAGTATTCATGCAGGATTTTTACGCGACTTTTCATTTACAAAGGAGGGCGATAAAGCAATCGCAATCGGATTAGGATACGGTTATGAACGTTTGGTCAATAATCTAAACATTCGAAAAAACGAAAATCAGCTTAGTTACTCCTTTCCAACCAACGGAATTTCTTTACGTAATTCGTTTTCTGTTCATCAACTTCAATTACCCATTGAGTTAAGATGGCGAACATCGACAATAGACAATTATCGTTTTTGGCGTATTTATTTGGGTTATCGTTTGAGTTATCATTTTATGCCAACCTATAAACCCTTTTTCGGACGATCGTTTTCAATAAAAAATCAGATTGAGCAATGGCAGCATTCCCTTTCTCTTTCGGTTGGTTTTAATACCTGGAATTTGCGTTTCTCCTATGGTCTAACGCCTTTTTTGGCGAAAACTGTTCAAACTCAAGAAGGAATACGTCCTAAGGTTTATCCAGTCCAAGTTGGTTTGATTTTTTACCTGTTATAATTCTTTTCGCAGGCGAGCAACAGGGAAGTGCATTTGCTCTCGGTACTTAGCCACAGTTCTTCGTGCAACCTTATAGCCTTTGGTGAGTAATTCTTTTGATAAGGCATTGTCGGCTAATGGTTTTTTCTTATCCTCTTGTTCGATTAGGGTGCGTAATATCTTTTTAATTTCTATTGTTGAAACTTCTTCCCCCTCCGAATTGGTCAAGGATTCAGAGAAAAAAGTTTTCAATAGTTTCGTTCCATAGGGTGTATCTATATACTTACTGTTTGCTACCCTTGAAATGGTTGAAATATCCATTTGAATTGCTTCAGCTATATCTTTTAAGATCATTGGCTTTAGCATACGTTCGTCTCCAGTAAGGAAGTAATCGAATTGATGTTTTACAATGGCGTTTATGGTGAGTTGAAGGGTTTGATGGCGTTGTTGAATGGCGTCGATAAACCACTGTGCTGCATCTAATTTTTGCTTGATGAATTGAACCGCTTCTTTTTGTGATTTAGATTTTACCGAGGCTTCTTTATAACCCTTCATCATTTCTTGGTAGGTGGAAGAAACGTGTAATTCAGGAGCATTTCTTCTGTTAATGCTTACATTGATTTCACCATTGTCAATGGTGAGCAAAAAATCTGGAACGATATGGGTGTTTTGAAATACTCCAGACATTGTTCCCCCTGGTTTGGGGTTAAGTTTTTCGATTTCGTCCAATCCTTGTTTGAGTAAATTTTCATCCACATCAAACTTATCTTGCATTTTGGTGTAATGCTTTTTTGAAAAAAGTTCAAAAGCTTCATTAATGATTTTACTCGCCATGATGATGGATACACTTAATTCTTTTCGTTCTAATTGAAGCGATAGGCATTCTTGCAGATCTCGAGCACCAACTCCAGGTGGATCGATAGCTTGTATTTTTTCCAAGACATCTTCAATCTCACTAGCTTCTACAATTAGGCTTTGCGTAAAGGCCAAATCGTCCATTAAATCCTCAATCGATCTTCTTAGGTAGCCACTTTCATCGATACTACCAACAATAAATTCTGCGATAATTTCTTCTTTTTCAGAAAGGATTAAGGATCCTATTTGGGATGAAAGCATTTCATGAAAACTTATGCCCCCCGATATAGGAGTACTTTTTTCATCATCATCAGAACTGTAGTTATTTGCATTTAAACGATAGGAGGGAACTTCATCATCACTCAAGTAAGCATCTATATCAATGTCTTGGGTATCGATTACTTCGGCACTTTCTTCATATTCGTTTTCATACTGATCTTCTTGATCAACCTCTTCTTTCCCGGTTTCTAGTGCAGGGTTTTCTTCTAGTTCGTTCTGTAAACGCTGTTCAAAGTCAAGTGTAGGGAGTTGAATCAACTTCATTAACTGAATCTGTTGTGGAGACAGTTTTTGTGATAACTTGAGATGAAGTTGTTGTTTTAGCATAATATGGGGAGTCTTATCTAAAGGTAAGAAAACTTATCGAATGATTAAAAAGATGCATTTTGTGGTGTACGTGGGAATGGAATTACGTCACGTATATTCCCCATTCCAGTAGCAAAAAGTACCAGACGTTCAAATCCTAAACCAAAGCCACTGTGAGGTGCTGATCCAAACCTACGCAGGTCTAGATACCACCATAGTTCTTCTTCTTCAATTCCCATGGCTTTTATTCTTTCTTTCAACATATCGAGACGTTCTTCTCTTTGCGAACCTCCAACCATTTCCCCAATACCAGGAAACAGAATATCCATGGCACGAACCGTTTTTCCATCCTCATTCATGCGCATGTAGAAAGCTTTGATTTTGGCAGGATAGTCAAACAATATAACAGGGGTTTTAAAGTGCTTTTCAACTAAAAAACGTTCGTGTTCACTTTGTAAATCAGCCCCCCATTCTTCAATGATGTACTTGAATTTTTTCTTTTTATTGGGTTTGCTGTTTCGCAGAATGTCGATAGCTTCTGTATAGCTCACTCGTTTAAAGTCATTGTCAACAATAAATTGAATTTTTTCAAGTAATCCCATTTCCGATCGTTCTAATTTGGGCTTACTGTTTTCTTCTTGGGTATAGCGTTCATCCAAAAAAGTAAGATCTTCTTGGCAGTTTTCGAGTGCATAGGTCAATACGCTTTTGATAAATTTTTCAGCCAAATCCATATTGTCATTCAGATCAAAAAAGGCCATTTCTGGTTCAATCATCCAAAACTCTGCAAGGTGTCGGGTGGTGTTAGAGTTTTCGGCACGAAAGGTAGGGCCAAAGGTATAGACCTCGCCAAGTCCCATGGCATAGGTTTCTGCTTCCAATTGCCCAGAAACAGTTAGATGTGTTTCTTTTCCAAAAAAATCTTGCGTAACGTCCACATTTCCATTTTCGTCCAAGGGAGGGTTTTTGGCATCCAAGGCACTCACACGAAACATTTCACCTGCTCCTTCAGCATCGCTTCCCGTGATAATTGGAGTATTTACATAATGAAACCCCTCTTCTCTAAAAAATTTATGCACTCCAAATGACAGGGCAGCACGAACTCGCATTACAGCACTAAAGGTTGCTGTACGAACACGCAAATGAGCTTTCTCACGAAGAAATTCAAAGCTGTGTTTTTTGGGTTGGATCGGATAGCTTTCAGGGTCTGCAGTACCATAAATCAATAGGTCTTCTACTTGAATTTCTGCTGTTTGTCCCTTTCCTTGACTTTCGATGTATCGACCAGTTACTTTCAGGGCTGCGCCAGTCGAAACCTCTTTGAGAAGTGCTTCATCAAAATCTTCAAAATCAACAACACATTGTAAATTTCCCAAAGTTGATCCATCATTAAGTGCGATGAATCTATTGGCACGAAAAGTTCTAACCCATCCTTGGACGGTAACTTGTTGACCTTCTGGAGCTGTTTCGAGCAGCGCTTTTATTTTTACTGACATGTTGAAAATTTGATGCAAATATACGCTATCCGCTTAATTATTTAATTTTTCCTTTCGATGCTTTTTTATCTTCTATCGGATCAATTATTTGAATTTTAGGTGCCTTCAATACCTCTTCGTTGGCGACGGTATCTTTAAGGGAAATCAATAAAGAGGGAAGGAGAACCAAATTGGCCAACATGGCAAACAATAAGGTCATCGAAATTAAACCACCAAGGGCAACTGTTCCGCCAAAATTTGAAATCATAAAAACAGAAAAACCAAAGAACAAGACAATTGATGTGTAAAACATACTAACTCCTGTTTCGCGCAATGCAGCATATACCGAGCGTTGAATTTTCCAATTGGATTCAATGAGTTCTTGTCTGTATTTTGCCAAAAAATGTATGGTGTCATCTACAGATATTCCAAAGGCTATGCTGAAGACCAAGATAGTTGAAGGTTTGAGGGGTATTCCTAAAAAGCCCATCATTCCTGCAGTAATGAGCAATGGGAGTAAGTTAGGGATAAGGGAAATTATGATCATTTTAAACGAACGAAACATATAGGCCATGAATAAGGCAATCAAAAAGATGGCTAGGGCCAAGGACAGCACAAGATTTTTTATGAGGTATTTGGTTCCTTTTAAAAAGAGCAATGCTTTACCTGTCAAACTAACATTGTACCGTTCTTCGGGAAAAATTTTAGCTACCTCGCGTTTCAGTTCAATTTCAATTTCTTCCATCCTTTCTGTGTCAATGTCTGTCATGAAAGTTGTCATTCGTGTATATTGACCCGTTTCATCTACATAGTTAGACAAGATATTTTCATTGTTGTTCGACTGATTAAAATAGGAAAGGATAAAATTATTTTCTTGGGGACTTGGAAGGGCATAATAATTTGGATTCCCATTGTAATAGGCTTGTTTTGCATACTTCATTGCATTGACAACAGAAGTTGGTGCAGAGAGTTCGGGGATTAGCGCAATACTTTCGTTTAGCCGTTCCATGCGCTTTAGGGTCGATAGCTTGAGCACACCATCTTTTCGCTTAGTGTCGATTAAAATCTCAAGGGGTACAATGCCATCAAATTCTTTGTCAAAAAAGAGGATATCTTTAAAAAAAGCTTGTTTTTTGGGCATATCTTCCAAAATACTTCCTGAAATATTAATAGTGTAGATTCCTATTATACTAAAAATCAGTATAATGACCGAAATGATATAGGTGTTAATGCGCTTATGGCGCACATAGTTTTCCATCCATTGGACAAATCGATCAATGGTCTTGTTGTTTAAATGATTCAGGTGTTTTTCATTGGGAAGCGGCATAAAACTGTAGGCAATGGGGATGATCAGCAACGAGAGAACGAAAATACCAATTACGTTAATTGAGGCAACCACACCAAATTCCTTGAGTAATGTACTGTTGGTCAAGGTAAAGGTGGCAAAACCAGAAGCAGTGGTTAAATTCGTCATTAAGGTAGCATTACCAATTTTTACAATGACCTGTTGCAATGATTTTACCTGATTCCCATGCTTGGCAACTTCTTGTTGGTATTTATTGATCAGAAAAATACAATTTGGAATTCCTATGACGATGATTAGTGGTGGAATTAAGGCTGTCAGCACAGTGATTTCGTAACCCAATAAGCCCAAGGTTCCCAGTGCCCAACTAACGCCCATAAGAACAATAATTACTGAAATAAATGTGGCGCGTATTGATCGGAAAAATAAAAAGAAAATTAGGGAAGTAACTCCCATTGCAGCAAAGACAAACATGCCAATTTCGTCGACAATGTTTTGGGCATTGAGCGTCCTTATATAGGGCATACCCGATCGGTGTATTTTCATCTCATTCTTTTTCTCAAAAGCATCGATCAAAGGAATAAACGTATTTAACACAAAATCTTTTCTTGCCGAACTATTCACCACATCTTGATTCATGTAGATGGCCATGCGAACAGTTCCAGAATCTTTGTTAAAGAGTAGGTTTTGATAAAAGGGCAGTTCGAGGAATAGTTTTTGTTTGAATTTTGCAAGGGAGCTGCTGTCTTTCGGAATAGCTTCAAGTAAGGGAGTTAATTCAAACTTTTTCTTTTGCTTGTTTTTTACCAACTCTTTGACATTGTCTATCGAAAGAACTACGTCTATTTCATCGAAGGCGTTGAGTTGTTCGCTCAATGCCTTCCATGCCGTTAATTTTTCTGTTGAAAATAGAGCTGGATCTTTTGTTGCGATAAGTAAAACACTCCCTTCTTCACCAAACAATGAAAGAAAGTCGTTATACTGTATGTTATGAGGGTGATTGTCGGGCAATAAGTTGGCTTCAGTAAAGGTAAATCGCATATGTTGCCATTGAGATACCCAAAAAACAGTTATCCCGATCAATATGATGATTAACGGAAATCGATTGCGTAAAATTAGACGAGCGACCCCTTCCCAAAAACTCCAGTTATTTTTTTTTTTCATTGTGTGGGTTGCCCTTCAAAAATTTTATACGGTCATGATTTCTTTCTCCTTGGCGGCGAGTATGTCATCAATTTTTTGGATGTAGTTATCGGTTGAGGATTGTACGTCAATTTCACAGTTTTTTTGTTCGTCTTCCGAACTCTCACTTTTCTTTATTTCTTGATTGGCATCTTTGCGCGCAGTTCGTACACTAACCTTGGCATTTTCAGCTTCAGCTTTTGCCATTTTAGCCAGTTCTTTTCGTCGCTCTTCGGTCAAAGGAGGAACATTGATAATGATACTTTCTCCATTGTTCATTGGATTAAAACCAATGTTGGCGATCATGATTCCTTTTTCAATTTCTGATAGCATGGCTTTTTCCCATGGTTGAATGGTTAATGTTCTACCATCTGGGGTATTGATATTGGCAACTTGACTCAGGGGAGTTTGGGTGCCGTAATAATCAACCATAACACTTTTTAACATTACTGGGTTGGCTTTTCCTGCACGTATATTCAACAATTCGCTCTCTAAATGTGCAAGAGCACTTCTCATACTTTCTTCGGTGCTGTCTAAAATAAATTGTAATTCTTCGTTCATTGTTCAGCTGTTTAGTTTACATGCGTACCGATATTTTCTCCATTGACAACCTTGCTTAAATTGCCTTTGGTGTTCATATCAAATACAATGATGGGGAGTTTGTTTTCTTGACTAAGGGTAAAGGCTGTGGTGTCCATTACTTTTAATCCTCGTTTTAATACCTCTTCAAAAGAGAGTGTATCAAATTTAATGGCTTCTTTGTTTTTTTCAGGGTCTTCTGTGTAGATGCCATCCACACGTGTTCCCTTTAAAATGACGTCTGCATCAATTTCTATGGCGCGGAGAACAGCGGCAGAGTCGGTGGTGAAAAATGGATTTCCTGTACCTGCACTGAAGATAACAATACGCTTTTTTTCAAGATGACGCATTGCTTTCCTTTTGATATATGGTTCAGCAATGGCTTCAATTTTTAGGGCTGTTTGTAAACGCGTTGGCACGTCAACATTTTCAAGGGCGCTTTGTAGGGCAAGGCCATTCATTACGGTAGCCAACATACCCATATAATCGGCTTGAACACGGTCAACACCGTCGTTCGAGCCAGCCATTCCGCGAAAAATATTTCCCCCTCCAATAACAATCGCAATTTCTACTCCTTTGAAATGAAGTAATTTAATTTCTTCCGCATATTCTTTAATGCGCTTTGGATCAATCCCATAGGATTTAGATCCCATTAAAGCTTCACCGCTTAGTTTTAATAGTATACGATTGTATTTCATAATTGTTCTGTTCTCACAAATATAAGGAATAATGAGAGATGATTATTGATGATTTAAGAATCTGTTTTGGAAGGAATTTCTTCTTTTGCAGCCCTCAATTGTTCTTCAAATTCGTCAATTGAGATGGCTTGATCTAAGCGAAACTCTCCAATACGTTCCCGACATAGATCCGTTAAATGTGCTCCGCTTTTGAGGGCTTTCCCAAAATCGTGGGCCAGGGAGCGAATGTAGGTTCCTTTGCTGCAGCTGGTGACAAAACCAATCAAGGGGAAGCCCGAAGGATCTAAAGTGAGGTTGGTGATGGAAACCTCTCGGCTAGGAACGTCAACGCTTTCTCCCTCTCGCGCAAAGGTATATAAGCGTTTTCCGTCTTTTTTTAGTGCAGAAAAAATAGGTGGTTTTTGCTGAATGCTTCCCACAAACTTTTTTCTAGTGTTTTCAATCATCTCTTTGGTGATATGATTGGTTGAAAATTCCTGATCAATTTCTGTTTCTAGATCGAATGAAGGAGTAGTTGCGCCCAACAAGAAACGACCGCTATATTCTTTTTCTTGTCCTTGAAAACGATCAATTTCTTTGGTCATTTTCCCAGAGCAAAGAATCAATAGTCCAGTAGCCAAAGGGTCTAAGGTGCCTGCATGACCTACTTTTATTTTCTTTATATTGAATTTTTGTCGAATCAACCAACGCACCTTATTGACCACTTGAAAGGAGGTCCAGTGCAAGGGTTTGTTGATCAGGATAACTTGTCCAGTTAAAAAAGCTTCTTTGGTATAGATCATAGTAAACTTATAACAATGGCAGTTAATCCAACGATAAAACAGTAATAGCTAAAGTAGGAGAGTTGTGCTTTTTTAACAATAGCAATCATCCATTTACAGGCAATAATCCCAGTTATAAATGCAGTAACAAAACCGATAAGTAAGGGAGAGAGGGAGTCGTTTATAATCAAGTTATCGGCATCTAATATGCTTTTTGCCATACTCCCAAAAATGAGGGGTATAACCATTAAGAAAGAGAATCGAGCTGCTTTTTCCTTGTCAATCCCTAACAAAACAGCTGTAGCAATGGTTGCTCCACTTCGTGATATTCCGGGTAATATGGCAACCGCTTGAAGCAGTCCAATAATTGTGGCCGAAGAGGCAGTGATGCTTTTGGCACTGGCTTTGGCTCGGTCGGCTAAAAATAAAAGTCCACCTGTCAATATTAGCATTGCACCAACAAGTAATATATTTTGATTGAATAAAGAGTTAATTAGATCTTCTAAAAACAAGCCAACCAAGGCGGCGGGAATCATCGATATAACAATGTACAGTGAAAAGTAAAACGATTGGTTGGGTTTGAAGCTTAGGAGATCTTTCAAAATATCTCCAATATCTTTCCGAAAGACAACAAGCGTACTCAAGGCTGTCGCAGCATGCAAAACAATGGTAAACAATAGACTTTTTTCTGAGATATTTTCTGCGGAGGTCAACGCTTTGGCAAGTTCTAAATGTCCACTAGAAGAAACGGGTAAAAACTCAGTAAGTCCCTGAATAATCCCTAAAAGCAAGGCGATTAATTCATTCATTTTTTATTTCCATTGATCAGAATGGAATAGGCAGCTAATCCAAAACCAATTAAAACCAATGTAGGCGCTAGACGTATCCTTCTGAAGTTAAAAATTTCAGGATTGAAAACAGTAGGGTCGTCGCTTCCTCCTCCTACCATTAAGATGAATCCAAGGGCGATCAAACAAATGGCGATTAAAAGCATGCGATAATTTCTGGGTTGAAACAAAAATTGCTTTTGATTGGAAGGATTTTTTTTCATGTTAGATTAATTTACGGCATCTGTGGTTAAGTTTAAAAAACGCTGGGTGGCAAAAAACGTACATGCTCCAGTGATGAAAATCCCCATAAATAGGACAATCCCAAAAACAAGTGCAGGTTCTGTTGGATTGCTTAAGAGGGCGAGTTCTGGAAAACGAAGATTTAATTCGTATAACAAATAGCCTAAGCCAGCAGAAGCTAGTGTAGCCCCCAATAAACCAAGTTGTAAATGTTTCCAAATGAATGGACGACGAATAAAACGTTTGGTAGCTCCCACCAATTGCATTGTTTTAATGATGAGTCGCTTCGAGTAAACCGAGAGACGTATGGAACTGTTTATAAGTAGGACAGCAATTAGAATAAAGACGGCACTCAAGGCGATAATCCCTTGGGTGATTTTTTTTATGTTCTCATCTAAAATTTCTAAAAGAGGTTGATCATAAATTACTTCACTAACATAGGACTTTGTTTCAAAATTTTCTTTGAGTTCAGCCAAAAAAGCGGGAGAAACAAATTCAGAAAGAAAGTAAACATCTATGGAGCTCAACAATGGGTTATAACCCAAAAACTCCATAAAATCTTCTCCAATATCGTTGGCATGACTCTCAGCAGCTTCTTCTTTGGAGACAAAGCGTGCAGTTTTTGTTTCCTTTCGTAGCGTTAAACTTTTTTGAAGTTGTTTAACTTCAATCGGTTTAGCACTATCATTGATGTAAATTGTAAAGGCAATTTGCTCTTTGAAATGATCGGCTACTTTTTTTGAATTAAGGAGTAACATACCCAGTACGCCAACCATGAAGAGCACAAGACTGATGCTAATGACCACCGAAAAATAGGAAGAAATTAGACGTCTTTTTTGAAATGAATCTCTGGATTTCATGGAATATTATTATGCGCTTTGACAGTAAAATTACAAAACACAGGGCAAATTGTATTCTTGCCTTGGATAAACTTTTTCCTTTCCACCATTAGCGCTACTTTTGTAGGGTTATAAAATAAATTCTCGTGGGCTATAATTTCCAAGAAATAGAACAAAAATGGCAGAAGTATTGGGCCGAAAACAAAACCTTTCAGGCGTCCAATTCGTCCAATAAACCAAAGTATTACATTCTAGACATGTTTCCCTACCCCTCAGGGGCAGGTTTGCATGTTGGACATCCGCTAGGGTACATTGCAAGTGATATTTATGCGCGTTATAAGCGCCATACTGGTTTTAATGTTTTACATCCACAAGGGTATGATTCTTTTGGTTTACCCGCAGAACAATATGCTATCCAAACTGGTCAGCACCCAGAGCTTACCACCAAAACAAATATTGCTCGTTATAGAGAGCAGCTTGACCGATTGGGTTTTTCGTTTGATTGGAGTAGAGAAGTACGCACCTCTGATCCAAAATTTTATCGATGGACACAATGGATTTTTCTACAACTATTTCATTCGTATTACGATAAAAAAGAGGACAAGGCAAAACAGATAACTGATCTTATAGCCGTTTTTGAGAAAGAAGGAAATTCAACAATTCAAGCGGAATGCGCACCTAATACGCCTGAATTTTCTGCCCAAGAATGGAATTCCTTTTCAGAAGAGCAGCAACAAGCGGTATTGTTGGACTACCGTTTAACCTATATTTCTGAAACAGAAGTGAACTGGTGTGCAGAGTTAGGTACTGTATTGGCAAATGATGAAATCATTAACGGGGTTTCTGAGCGTGGCGGATTTCCTGTAACTAAAAAGAAAATGAAACAATGGAGTATGCGCATTGGAGCCTATGCCGAACGCCTGCTTCAAGGATTGGAGACAATCGATTGGCCAGAGTCCCTTAAAGAAATGCAACGCAATTGGATTGGAAAATCGGTTGGAGCACTTGTGCGTTTTCCGGTAGAAAATCACTCAGTTTCTCTAGAAGTTTTCACCACGCGACCTGATACCCTTTTTGGTGTTACTTTTATGACGCTTGCGCCAGAATTGGACTTGGTTCAAGAAATTACAACTCCAGCTCAAAAGCAGGCAGTTGATGCCTACATTGAGCGAACTAATCAGCGAACAGAGCGTGACCGTATGGCCGAAGTCAAAACGATTAGTGGAGTGTTTACGGGGGCGTATGCCACCCATCCGCTAACACAAGAACCTGTTCCAATTTGGATTGGAGATTATGTTTTGGCAGGCTATGGAACAGGTGCTGTAATGGCTGTACCTTGTGGTGACCAACGTGACTATGCCTTTGCCAAGCACTTTAATATTCCCATAAAAAATATATTTGCTGACATCGATATTTCTGAGGAGGCATATAGCGACAAAAATGCAGGAGTGAAATTACAGGACTCCGATTTTTTAGATGGATTAGAGTATACCGAAGCCATGTCAGCTGTAATCACCCATTTAGAAAAAACCAAAACAGGAGAGGGGACGATAAATTATCGCCTAAGAGATGCGATTTTTAGTCGTCAACGCTATTGGGGTGAACCCATTCCAATGTACTATAAAAATGGCCTTCCAGTACCCCTAGAAGAAAAGCACCTTCCGTTGGAATTGCCCAAGGTAAAAAACTATTTACCCACTGCAGACGGTGCACCCCCATTAGGAAATGCAATCGATTGGGCCTGGGATACTGAAAACGAGAAAGTAGTCTCTAATTCTTTCATTGACCATAAAACGATCTTTCCGCTTGAAATGAACACCATGCCAGGCTGGGCAGGGAGTTCATGGTACTTTTATCGTTATATGGACGCAAGTAACTCAACAGATTTTGTTTCCAAAGAAGCGGCTGCCTATTGGCAGGATGTCGATTTATATTTAGGAGGAAGCGAACATGCAACGGGTCACCTATTGTATTCCCGTTTTTGGCAAAAATTCTTATATGATCGTGGGCATTTACCTGTACAAGAATACGCAAAAAAGCTAATTAATCAAGGAATGATATTAGGCTCCTCTGCTTTTGTATACCGAAGAAAAGGAACTCAAGAGTACCTCTCCAAAGGCTTGATCGAAGGGCTGGAAGTCGAACCAATTCGCGTAGATGTTTCTTTGGTAAATGCGTCAAATGAACTTGATTGTGAAGCCCTGAAAAAATGGCAGTCGCAATTTAGTAATGCCAGCTTTGTGCTAGAGGATGGGGTGTATATTGTTGGAAGAGAGGTAGAGAAAATGTCCAAGTCCAAGTATAACGTTGTTAATCCAGATCAAATTTGTGAAGATTTTGGAGCAGATACATTGCGGATGTACGAAATGTTTTTAGGCCCCATTGAACAGGCAAAACCATGGAATACCGCTGGGATGTCTGGGGTCTATTCATTCCTAAAAAAGACATGGAAATTATTCTTTCCTGCCGATGCGCTTGTGGTAAGTAACCAGGCTCCCTCTGCAGAGTCTTTAAAGACATTGCACCAAACAATTAAAAAGATAACTGAAGACATCGAGAACTTTTCATTCAATACTTGTATAAGTGCTTTCATGATTTGTGTCAATGAACTGTCGGCACAAAAATGTAATCAACGGGCAATACTTGAGCCTTTGACTATTTTGTTGTCCCCTTTTGCGCCTCATATCGCAGAAGAATTATGGTCTTTACTCGGACATAAAGGATCGATTAGTTTAGTTGATTTTCCTGTTTTTGACGAAAAATTCTTGGTAGAAAGCACCAAAAATTATCCGATCTCTTTTAATGGAAAGATGCGTTTTACCAGAGAATTATCTTTGGATCTTTCACCAAAAGAAATTGAAGACATCATCTTGCAAGATGAGCAAACCCTTGAGCAGTTACAAGGAAGGACCCCAAAAAAGGTGATTGTTGTTCCTGGGAAAATAATCAATATTGTAGGCTAATGTATATAGATGCAATTGGATTTATTGCTGCCATTTTGACCACTGCTGCCTTTTTGCCACAAGTCTATAAAATATGGAAGCTAAAATCTGCTAAAGATGTCTCCATGACAATGTATTTAGTCATGTTAAGCGGAGTCTGTTTATGGGGGGTCTATGGTTTAATCATAAAAAGTCCACCCATTATTGTTGCAAATATTGTTACGGCATTACTTTTGATATTGGTTATTTACTTTAAAATAAAGTATAAATAAAATGAATTCGTTATGGGAGGATATTACTTAATAATCATTGTTTTTGGAATTGTAAGCTCATTGGTAAGTAGTCGATTAAAGAAAAAGTTTAAACAGTACTCACAAGTAATGCTGCGCAATGGCATGTCTGGAAAAGAAATTGCTGAACAAATGTTGGCAGACCACGGCATTCGAGATGTCAAGGTAGTATCTACTCCTGGAATGTTAACCGATCACTACAATCCACGAACTAAAACAGTTAACCTAAGCGAAGGAGTCTATTCGCAACGCAACGCCTCTGCTGCTGCTGTGGCTGCCCACGAATGTGGTCATGCTGTACAACACAATATTGGCTATGAGTGGCTCACTATGCGTTCGACCTTGGTTCCAGTAGTTAACGTAGCCTCCAGTTTTTCAATGTGGGTAATCTTTGGAGGCCTTATCTTGGGGCAAAGTACCGCCTTTGGACAAACAATCGCCTTGATTGGAGTTGGCCTTTTTGGAATGGGTACTTTGTTCAGTTTTATTACACTTCCTGTCGAATACGATGCCAGTAACCGAGCTATTCATTGGTTGAAACGAAAGAACATGGTTAGTCAGCAAGAGCTGGCTGGTGCAGAAGATGCCTTGAAGTGGGCAGCTAGAACCTATGTCGTTGCTGCAATTGGGTCGCTAGCGACCCTACTTTATTTCTTGTTAAGAGTTATGGGAAACAGCCGCGACTAAAGTGTGATTTGACGACTAATTTGTTGATCGAGGGAAATAAATGTTTCTGTTCGTGAAATTCCTGGAATTTTTTGAATGTGATTGTTGAGTAAATTCATCAGGTGTTCATTGTCCTTACAAAGAATTTTCACCAACACACTCCAATCTCCTGTTGTGTAGTGGCATTCAATCACCTCATTTATTTTTTTTAATTGAGTTACGGCAGAAGGGTTGTTCATTGCTTTGTCCAAATAAATTCCAACAAATGCAAGTGTAGTATAGCCTAATTGCTTTGGGTTGATCGTGATTTGAGAGCCATGAATTAAACCAGATTTCTCTAATTTTTTTATGCGCTGATGCACCGCTGCCCCAGAAATTCCAACTTGTTTGGATAATTGATTGATCGACATTCGGGCATTTTGCATTAGCCCATTCAACAAGATTTTATCAATTCCATCAATCTTAACTATTTCTTGCTTATTCATTTAATAAATTAATAATATTTATCAAAAATAAGCAATATATTGATTTTACCAACAGGGATTATTGTTAATATTTAGCTAACTTCGTTCAAAAGTTTTAAGATGAAATTAGTACTTGCAGCTTTTATAGGGGCTTTGTTCATGTTTTTTGGTGTGCTATTGGGTGCGCTTGGAAGTCACGCTTTGGAAGAAAAATTAAGCCAAGATTCGCTCAATAGTTTTATGATAGCAATACGATATATGATGTTCCATGGTTTAGCATTACTTGTATTATCTGCATTTCCTTTTATTCCTGAGAATTCCAAAGAATGGATAGCACTTGCTTTCGTGGTGGGGACAACACTTTTTTCAATAAGTATATTGCTGCTTTCAACCAAGACAATTCACGGTCTTCCAGTTTCTTTTTTAGGGCCAATCACACCCATAGGAGGACTTTTCCTTTTGGTGGGTTGGGGATATCTAAGTTTCCAGCTATTTAAGGCCCTTTGGACTTAAGCCATTTCCTTGATGTATTTTTCTATCGCCATTGTCATGGAAGGCGTTTCCTTTGACGGAGCTTTGATGTCTATGCGTAATTTAGCATTATCTGCAGCGTCTATTGTAGTATTACCGTAGACAGCAATTCGGGTATTGTTTTGTTTGAATTCCGGAAAGTTTTTGAATAAAGATTCAATTCCAGAAGGACTAAAGAAAACCAAAATATCATAGTAAACATCGCGAAGGTCTGTAAGATCACTAACAACGGTTTTATACAATTGGGCGCGTTTCCAATTTAGTTCTAATCTGTCAAGGAAATTTGGAATATCGGGTTTTAAAATATCAGAAGAGGGAAGAAGAAAACGATCCTCTTTAAATTTCTTAAAGGTTGCTTCTAGGTCAATTAAGTTTTTTTCACCCACATAGACTTTGCGTTTACGGTAAACCACATATTTCTGAAGATAATAGGCAACTGCTTCAGAAGCACAAAAGTACTTGGTAGTGTCGGGTACTTTAAAGCGCATTTCTTCTGCTAAGCGAAAGAAATGGTCTACAGAGTTTCTACTGGTAAGAATGATTGAATCAAAGTCTTTGAAATCAATCTTTTGCATGCGTACTTCTTTGGCCTCAACTCCTTCAACATGAATGAATGGTCGATAATCAATGGTGAGGTTGTACTTCTCTTTAAGGCGCGTGTAAGGTGAGTTTTCGCTATTAGGTTCAGGTTGAGAAACTAAAATTGTTTTCACTTTTTTTGTACTCATGTGTGTTATTGTTTCAAGCCTTGAATCAAAAGAATCCAAGGACTTAATTTGAGAGTGCAAAGATACAAAATAAAATACAAGCCACCTCTATTGATGGTGCTAAAGAAATCGCGAACGAGTAATAGCTGCGTAAATAGGTAGGCAATAAACATTAAAATCAGAAATCCATTAGAAAAAAGCGTAGAAAATTGAAAAGTATATTGATAAAGAACAAGTCCAATATAGAGCACTACTGACAAACGAAAAACATAGGTAATGTTTCTAAATTGGAATTGATGAAGTAATTCTTCTATATCAAGGAGATAGGCTAAAATTAGCTGTAAAACATGCCGCAAAACGATGATCAAAATGATGCTTGAAAAAATCAATATAAACGAGGAAAAACTAATCTTGATTAGTTGAAAATGCCCCATTATATGGGTTGTTAGTAGCGATATGTTTGACAATATAAATAGGGTCAGAGACAGAATAAACCCTTGTTTAAGCAATCCTTTTTCGCCATAATTTTTGAAATGAGTCGAACGGTCAATAAGGCGAAAAAAAGAAAAAAAAACGTGTTCAAATCGCCATTTTATAAATACAAATGCCAAGAAATTGAACCCTAGTACAAAGGTTATCCAATTGTCGTTTGTACGTGGAATTAAGATCCATTCTTCCATGCTGTAAAGGTATCAAATTTATTTAAGCCTAATTGAATTTCAATTTGTCTTTAGCCTTTTATTCACTACTTTTACGCACACTATGGAACAAATGCTCATTATAATTCCTACCTATGATGAAAAAGAAAATATTGCCGAGCTAATTGCTGAAATATTCTCAATTTTACCAGAAGTTCATTTACTTTTTGTCGATGATTCTTCCCCAGATGGAACAGCTGATTGTGTGCGCAGTTTCATAAAACAATTTCCTGACCAAATTCACCTTGAAGTACGCCAGAATAAGGAAGGATTAGGCAAGGCCTACGTCCATGGTTTTCGATGGGCCTTAGCACGAGAATACAGCTTTATTTTTGAAATGGATGCCGATTTGTCTCATCCTGCAGAAGCGCTTCCCAAAATGCTAGCAACACTAAAAAATGGGACAGATGTTGTTGTTGGATCCAGGTATTTAAGCGGTGTTAATGTGGTGAATTGGCCACTTTTTAGAATAGCACTATCAATGATTGCCTCTATCTATGTAAGAATAATTTTAGGATTACCCATCAAAGATACAACAGCTGGTTTTGTGGGATACAGTCGTGCGTCTCTTCAATCATTGAATTTAGATGATCTTGTTTTTGTTGGATATGCCTTTCAGATTGAGATGAAGTATAAGTTATGGAAAAACGGATTTAGCCTAAAAGAATTGCCCATTATATTTACAAATCGTAAAAAAGGAAATTCAAAAATGGATAAAACGATCATTTGGGAAGCCATTTATGGTGTATTTTACCTTCGATTTAAATCAATATTTAAACGTTTATGACACAACTGATTAAAAATGCTTTTCTTGTTAATGAGGGGAAGACTAGCCAACTCGATCTTCGTATACAAGGCGGAAAAATTTTGACCATTGCAGAAAAACTTTTGCCCCTAGAAAATGAGGAAGTAATAGATGCAACAGGGAAGTACTTATTGCCAGGTTTAATTGACGATCAAGTTCATTTCCGTGAGCCAGGACTGGCACACAAAGCTTGTATCAAATCGGAATCTCGCGCTGCAGTTGCAGGCGGGATAACCTCTTTTATTGAAATGCCGAATACTGTTCCTCAAACAACTACAGTTGAAAAGTTTGACGAGAAACTCGCTATTGCTAAAGAAAATTCACTTGCCAATTACTCTTTTATGTTTGGTGGGACCAACGATAATTTTGATGAAATCCAACGTTTGGATACCTCTAAAGTGGCTGGTTTAAAATTATTTTTAGGATCATCTACAGGGAATATGCTAGTAGACAACGAAGCAATCTTACGCAAGATTTTCGCTAGCACAGATTTGGTCATATCGGTGCATTGTGAAGATGAGCCCACAGTAAAGGCTAACCTTACTGCCCATATTGCAGAATATGGTGAGGATATACCCATAGAGAAACATCCAATTATTCGAAGCCATGAAGCCTGCTATATTTCTTCTTCCAAAGCAATAGCATTGGCAAAAGAAACGGGGGCCAGACTACATGTTTTTCATCTGTCAACGGCCATTGAAACGGAACTATTTGACAATACAATACCACTAAAGGACAAAAGAATAACCGCAGAGGTCTGTGTGCATCATCTTTGGTTTTCAGCAGATGATTATGCAGAGAAAGGGACCCTTATTAAATGGAACCCGGCGGTAAAGAATGAGGCTGATCGAAGCGCACTATGGGCTGCTTTAAACGATGACAGGATTGATGTTTTAGCAACAGATCATGCGCCACATACCTTAGAGGAGAAAAGTAATGTATATACCAAAGCCCCGTCTGGAGGTCCCCTCGTGCAACATGCACTATTGGCCTTATTAACAGCTGCCAAAAAAGGGAAGATTACCCTTGAAAAACTGGTTGAAAAAGCCTGTCACAATCCAGCAATCTTATTTCAAATTGCCAAAAGAGGTTATTTGAGAGAAGGCTATTGCGCTGACCTAGTGTTGGTGGATTTGGATCGTACAACAACTGTAACCAAAGAAGGTTTGTTGTACCAATGTGGATGGTCTCCTTTTGAAGGAACAACATTTGATGCTTTTATAGATCGGACTTGGGTCAACGGAAAAACAGTTTATGCAAATGGTAAGATTATTGAGGTAGAAGCAGCACAACAATTAACTTTCGATCGATGAAAAATGCACTTGTAATTATAGGACTTCTTTTACTCTCCTGCGATACCAATTCGTCCATAATAAAACCCGATGTCTTTTTGTCTTCAGAGAAAATGGAAAATATATTGTATGATTTGACACTTCTCAAAGCAATCAAAACCTCTTACAATGATCAAGAAGGAAAAGCACTTTTTAATGATGCTTATATTTTTCGAAAATATAATATAGACAGTACAATCTTGGCGCAAAATCAGTTGTACTATGCGCAAAGCCCAAAAGAATCTATGGTTATTTACAAGCGGATAGAACAGCGATTAAAGAAAGCGAAAGACAGCATCAATGCGTTGTTGCGACAGGAAAAAGAGATGAAAGAATTAAGTGCTGAGTAGCTTGTTTAAATAATCTGCAATAGGGCGATAGTTGAATTTAAGCGTTTTTTGAATCTTACTTCCGTCTATGTCCCTCGTGTCGGAAAGACTTTTTATCAGCGCCCTAGTTAGAAATTTTCGGCGAAGTTTTAGAACACTGAGGCAGGTCTCAAAAAACCAGGCAATATAAAGTAGGCTGGGTTTTAATGCCAATGTTGGAACTTTTTTTCCTAAGGCCTGTGCAGTAAATTCGATCATATCTTTAAAGAACCAATTTTCTGCCACTAAAATAAACCGTTCATTTTTAACATCACTTTTCATTAAACGAATCAACACATCTACTACATCCTCCACGGCAACATAGCCTGTTTTGCCTCTAGGATAAAAACGCATTCCCTTGCGAATTTGTTCTGTCAATTGATCTAATGGAGTTCGCGGCATACCGGCACCCAATATGACACCAGGGTTAACAATAACAACCGGAACACCTTCTTGAGAAGCTCGCCAAACTTCAAGTTCAGCACCATATTTAGAATAGGCATAAGGCGTCTTCTCTAGTGTTGGATTCCACGGAGTTGTTTCGTCTATAGCGGCTGAGGTAGTTTCACTGCCAAGTGCAGCGATAGAGCTAACATAGGCTAATTTTTCGACTTTATTTTCAATACATAAATTGGCGATATAAGCCGTTCCTTGTTGATTGACTTCTTGAAGATAGACCTGTTTGTGGTAAGCCATAGAAATATATGCAGCACAATGATAAACCTGCGTAATTCCTTTAAATGCTTCGGTGAGTTCGGGTAAATTACATAGATCGGCTTTGCGCCACTCGATTTGCTCAAAAAGATTTAATTTATTTTTTGCGCTAAAAAAAGCACGTGTAGCCTCTTTTTTTTTGTCGCGACGAAAAAGGGCAACAATGGGAATTTCCTTTTCCAGTAATTCGAGACAAAGATGGGCCCCAACCAATCCTGTCGCTCCGGTAACTAAAATCATGGATTAAAAGTACTGTTTTTTCTGATTGTCTTTTTCCATTCACTAGAGAAATCTATCTTTGTCGTTTACCAAAGAAACTATGAGAAATACATTCGTTGAAGAACTTGAATGGAGAGGGATGTTGCATGACATAATGCCTGAAACCGAAAATCATTTAAACCTTGGGCCAACTGCTGGCTATATTGGTTTTGACCCAACGGCCGATTCCCTTCATATTGGAAGTTTAGTGCAAATCATGATTTTGATGCACTTTCAACGTGCAGGTCACCAACCCATTGCATTGGTCGGAGGAGCAACCGGTATGATTGGCGATCCTTCGGGAAAATCTGATGAACGAAATTTATTGGATGGCCCAACCCTAGAAAAAAATATTGCTGGAATTAAAGCCCAACTTTCACGCTTTCTCGATTTTTCTGACAGCCAGAAAAACCCTGCCTTGTTGGTCAACAACTTTGATTGGATGAAAAACTATTCACTCATTGACTTTTCACGTGATATTGGTAAGCACATCACTGTAAACTATATGATGTCGAAAGATTCAGTTAAAAAACGCTTGGGCTCAGAATCACAAGTAGGTATGTCATTTACTGAATTTACCTACCAATTGTTGCAGGGATACGATTTCCTTTATTTGTATAAAAACTATAACTGTACCCTTCAAATGGGGGGAAGTGACCAATGGGGAAACATAACTACTGGTACAGAATTGGTGCGAAGAAAGGCGAGTGGAAAAGCGTATGCGATTACTTGTCCATTGATCACAAAGGCTGATGGAACCAAGTTTGGAAAAACCGAGGGAGGAAATATTTGGTTGGACAAAAAACGTACTTCACCCTATAAATTTTACCAGTACTGGCTCAATGCTTCTGATGAAGATGCAGCCAATTACATAAAAATATTCACCTTTTTATCAAAAGAGGAAATTGAAAGCCTAATCAAAGAGCATCAAGAAATGCCACATTTGCGTTTGTTACAAAAACGCATTGCAGAAGAAGTAACTGTTTTGGTACATTCCAAAGAAGATCTCGAAAATGCACAACGCGCCTCGCAGATATTATTTGGGAAATCGACATCTGAGGATTTATTAAAGCTCGATAGTGCAACTTTTTTAGATGTATTTGACGGTGTTCCTCAGACGCAGATTGATAAAACAGCTTTAGTCGATGGCTTAGATATTATTGCTGCCTTAGCCGGAGAAGGGCGATTGTTGAAATCCAATGGAGAGGCGAGAAGAGCATTAAAAGAAAATTCTATTTCGATAAACAAAGCCAAGGTAGATGAAGAAAAGAAGATCAATACCACCGATTTAATCAATGATCGATACGTCTTGCTTCAACGTGGGAAGAAAAGTTATTTTATTATAGAATTTGTTTAGTAGACCAACAAATTACATCCTCGAATATCACTTGCATCTAGTCTGCCCATTACTTCAAATGTTCCATCGGAAAATGATCTGCCTAGATCATCGGTTGCAATGAAAGCGCAAGATTCTTGATTGGCAAGATCGATGATATTGAGTCGTCCAATTTTTCCTTTTTCAGTTGGGGTAAATGGATCATTGATTTCAAAAGGTGTGACTTGCATCCAATTTGGACATTGAAAACGTCCCTTTGCCTTGGAATATGCTTGAGATAATAGTTCGGTCATTCCATATTCACTGTGAATGGTAGATACACCAAATCCTTTTTGTAGTTTTTGATGCAGCTCTTCCCGAGTTAGTTCTTTTCTTCTTCCTTTCATGCCTCCAGTTTCCATGACAATGGTCGAAGATAAATTCATTGAATATTTTTCTGTAAATTCCAAGAGAGCAAAGGAAACACCCAGCAGTAAGGTTGGTGTTTTTTGTTGTTCAAGTTGAAGAAGTACAGTATGCAATTGAGCTAAATCTTTTAGGTAAAAGCCCGAATGCAGGTTTTTACTTTGCCCTATGAGGGAATCCATCATATAAATCAAAGAGGAGCCTTCACGTTCCATATAAGAAGGGAGTAAGGCTAAAATGGCCCAATCCTTAGGAGATCCGTAAAATTGCTCAAAAGTAGCCTGAAAACTAGCTTGGTAGTTGCTTAAATCGGCCAAATGGTGCTGGGCATTGATACTCGTAGTTGTTCCGCTTGAGCTAAAGGTTTTGATGGGTTTTCCCTTGAACGATTGTACAGGGTGGCTCTTGAAAAAACCTATGGGTAAATAGGGTATATCCCCCGCCCTTTGCACATCAGTAGGGGAAATATTGATTAAATCACAATAGGACCGATAAACAACATTGTTATTGTATTGGTATTGGAAAGTAGCAACAACTTCACGATCAAAATCAGATGTAGAGACAATTTTGAGAAAGGAAGGAAGTGACTTTTTCATGGGTCAAAGCTATTAAAATTTTACCCAGATCATTCTCCTTTTACGGAACAGTTTTTAATATTATGGCTATGTTATGATTTTGATTTTTTTTTAAAATTGAAAAACCCTAATGCTATTATTTAGTACATTTGGAATTGTAGAAATCCGGGCTGAATGAAAAAAAGTAAAATAAAGATTCTTCTTGTCGATGATGAGCCAGATATTTTAGAAATATTATCTTTTAATTTATCAAATGAAGGCTATAAAATTTTCACGGCAGAAAACGGTAAAGAAGCCCTTGATGTTGCTGTTAAACAGCTGCCAGATTTAATTATTTTAGATGTGATGATGCCTATCATGGATGGGGTCGAAACCTGTGAACGTTTAAGAATGGATAAACGATTTAAAGACACTCTAATCATGTTTTTATCTGCACGTGGAGAGGATTACTCTCAGGTAGCTGCTTTTGAGTCTGGAGCAGATGATTACGTAACTAAACCCATTAAGCCAAGGATACTCAACTCCAAGGTCAAAGCAATGTTGCGACGATTTGTCAATCAAGAGGCAAATATTGTTATTGGCGACTTGCTAATTAATGCGGAAGAGTATACAGTTTTTAAAGATGACAAAGAAATTAGTTTACCTCGAAAAGAATTTGAACTCCTCTACCTACTTGCCTCTAAACCCGGGAAAGTGTTTAAACGAATAAAAATAATGGAAGCCGTTTGGGGAAGTGATGTTATTGTTGGAGATAGAACCATAGATGTGCATATTCGTAAATTACGTGAGAAAATTGGCAATGACTTCCTTAAAACAGTCAAAGGAGTAGGCTATAAATTTGTTATTGAAAAAGAATAAGTATTCTTGATATGTTTAAAATTTATAGTGCTGCGATTCAGTTATCTATTCTTATTGTTGGAGTATTCAGTCTAATCATTTTAGGCTTTTTTTACCTTTATACGGGAAGTTTTACTCTTTTGTATGAAATTGTGTATTACATAATTACTTGCCAAATCATTCTATTCGTTGTCTCGTTTTTAGTCATTCAAAAATATGTTGAAAGATTTATATCCACCAAAATCGAGGCCATGTACCACGATTTACTACCCACGGGGATTCCTTTTAACCAGACCTCCATGCAAAAAGATGTTTGGGCACTAACAAAGAGTCTTCAGCAATTTGCCAAAGACAGTAAGTTAGAGATTGAATTGCTAAAGGATAAAGAAAATTACAGGAAAGAATTTATTGGAAATTTAGCCCATGAATTAAAAACCCCTCTTTTTATGGTGGAAAGTTATATTTTCACTCTTCTTGAAGGAGATGTTAAAGACAAGAAAACGCGTCAAAAATACATTCAAAAAGCAGCCAATGGTTTAGATCGCTTGAGTTTTATCATCAAGGAATTAGATTTGATTACACAATTTGAAACTGGGGTAACATCGCTAGATATAGCTCAGTTTGATTTGGTTAAACTAATCTATGAAATGATCGAATTACTGGAAATTAATGCCGCAAAGAAAGAGATAAATTTGGTATGCAACTTAGATATAGACACCCCAATTTTTGTTGAAGCAGACAGGGAGCGAATCATACAAGTCTTGTCAAACCTAGTTGTAAATTCATTAAAATATGGAGTTAAAAACGGTACGACAGAAATCGAGATAAAAGATTTAACCAATGAAAAAGTACTTTTGCGGATCATTGATAACGGAAAAGGAATTGGTGAAGAACATTTACCGCGTCTTTTTGAGCGTTTTTATCGCGTAGATAAAACCCGTAACAGAAATGAAGGAGGGTCTGGTTTGGGTCTCGCTATTGTCAAACATATCATTGAAGCTCACAACGAGAAAATTTATGTAGAAAGTACACTCAATGTTGGCTCAGAATTCTCATTTACATTGGCAAAAGCAAAAGCCTAATTTCTTGTGGAAATTTTAGTTAGTTTTGCAACAAAAGCACAACGGTGGGAAGTAAAAATAAACTCAAGAGATTCAATCAAAATTCAACCTTTACAAATGTAGTCCAGCCCTCTCGCGAAGAAATCACAGAGACTGAATATGTTTTCAAAGGAAAATGGCGGAAGGATTTTTTTAAAAACGACAAACCCATTGTTCTTGAGTTGGGCTGTGGAAAAGGTGAATACTCGGTCTATTTAGCTCAAAATTATCCTGATAAAAACTTTCTCGGTATTGATATCAAAGGTGCACGCTTTTGGTTTGGTGCGAAAGAAGCACTTGAACTAGGTCTGGATAATGTAGGTTTTTTACGTACTCAAATTGAGCTCATTGACCGTGTATTTGGAGAAAATGAAATTGACGAAATATGGATTACTTTTCCCGATCCACAAATTAAATTCAAACGAACCAAACACCGTCTCACAAACCCAGCATTTTTAGACCGCTATCAAAGAGTCTTAAAACCCAATGGAAAGGTCCACTTAAAAACAGATAGTGAGTTTTTACATGGCTACACCCTAGGATTGTTGGAAGGAAAAGGATGGGAGGTTGACTATGCGCATCATGATGTTTATGGAAATGCCTATTCGCCAAAGCACGTAGCCGCTATTCAAACTCACTACGAGCGTTTATTTATGTCGAAGGACAAACTGATCACCTACTTAAGCTTTCGTTTTCCCAATGGCAAAAAAGGATAAAAGTAATTTTTTCGAAAAAGTATATGCAATTGTGCAGCAAATTCCTGCAGGTAGAATTACCTCTTATGGAGCCATAGCAAAATGCATTGTTTCTCCTCAAAGCGCACGCATGGTTGGCTGGGCCATGAATGCCTCGCACAATCGAAGTGATGTTCCAGCTCACAGAGTGGTAAACCGTAAAGGATTACTGACCGGGAAGCATCATTTTGAGGGAACAAACCTAATGCAACAATTGCTCGAAAACGAAGGGATTGTTGTAATTGAAAATCAAATCCAAAACTTTGAGGAAATCTTTTGGGATCCCAGTAACACTAAAAGCTAAAGCTTTAACGAACAAACTTTTTTAGTCCACTTCTTCCCTGTATATTTGTAATTTAGAATCAGTTTAAAAAAGCAAATGAATCTAGCTAAACAAGATATTCAACAAGCATTGCAAACCATTAGCTTACCTGGAGAAGGGAAAAATTTAATGGAAAGCGGGGCAGTCAAAAATATAGTTGTCTTTGAAGATGAGGTGGTCATTGATTTGATCCTAAGCAACCCAAGTTTACAGGCCCGTAAAAAAGTTGAGGTAGAAATACTAAAGTGCATACATAAAGAAGTGCATCCAAAGGCTAAAATTAAAATTAATGTAACCGTTGAAGCTCCTCCAAAAGCAGAATCCATAAAAGGAAACCCTATACCTGGAATCGATAATATCATTGCAATTTCGTCTGGAAAAGGGGGTGTTGGTAAATCAACCGTTACCTCTAATATTGCTGTTACACTCGCCCAAATGGGTTTCAATGTGGGTATTTTAGACGCTGATATCTATGGTCCGTCTATTCCCACAATGTTGGATATGGAAGGGGCTCGTCCCTTGTCCATCAATGTAGATGGTGCTTCCAAAATGGAACCCATCGAAAATTATGGAGTAAAAGTACTGTCCATTGGTTTTTTTACCCAACCTAATCAGGCAGTTATATGGCGAGGTCCTATGGCTGCAAAAGCATTGAATCAAATGATTTTTGACGCCGCCTGGGGAAAACTTGACTTCCTATTGATTGACTTACCCCCAGGGACAGGAGATATTCATTTAAGTATCGTTCAGTCACTCCCCATCAACGGTGCTGTTGTAGTTTCTACCCCGCAAAATGTTGCTTTGGC
>Ga0115564_10001072_pt1 | contig 25830 bp, 19 predicted proteins | sample COGITO_mtgs_1105_7_FD_88680 | JGI IMG/M metagenome (GOLD analysis project Ga0115564, IMG submission 88680) | Pelagic marine microbial communities from North Sea - COGITO_mtgs_110523 | ecosystem: Environmental > Aquatic > Marine > Epipelagic | place: Germany:Helgoland, sampling site Kabeltonne...
CTGCTTCAAGATGCCCATGATCTGTGCGTCGCTATATCGTGCTGTCTTCATTCAAAATCTCCTCAGATATCTTGCCGAGAAAATTCTACTTTTGAACACCACTAATTTTAGGGGGGATTACCGTTGGTGTTTGCAGGCGTCTATCTGGTCGGTGTCTGGGCGGGACACCGGATACAGGCAGGCTGGCTTTTGGGTCGCGAGGGACGGTTGGTTCGGCTCAAAGGTGAAAGCCTGACGTTGGTTGTGATTATGGTGGTGTTTTGGGCAAACTTTGTCGGTGGGTTCTTGCGGGCGGTCGCGCCGCAGGTTTACGCAAGCGCAGGGTTTCATGGGGTGTTTACCGCGATCCTTGCGATATGTGCAGGCAGCTTTGCCGGTCGGGCGGTACGGGTTTGGCAGGCAGATTGATTGAATTCTTGGCATTGTATACAGTTGTATTCCATTAACGCCTTGAAATACATAAAGTATTTGAAAATCCTGCGGCTGCGTCCTATGTGTAGGGTAACAGTTTCAGGAACATACCCATGGCCCCGATCAAAGACTATCCGCAACGATATGCCCTGACAGGTGAGCTGCATGCGCGGCCTTTTCCGTCGCTCAAGGCGCCGTCACGGGCTGTGTTTTTGGCGATCAAACAGCCCCATGATGCGGCCAGCCGGGACCGGTCTGCGGACCTTGCGCATCTGGCGGCGCTGCTGGATCATTACGGTGCGCCCCGCCCCGACCCGTCCGCGACGCATTATTATGGTGAGATGGGAAAATATTGGCTCAAATGGGAACAACATACCGAGCAGGTCACATATACCGTCTTTCGCAAGGACGCGGGAGAGCGGCCTTTTGATCCTGCAGAGTTCGATGTGTTTCCTGAGTACTGGCTTGACGATGCGCCGGGGGGGCGGATCACGTCTGTGCTTTTGCGGCTATTGCCACGTCCCAAGGATGATGCAGAGATTGCTGAATTGCTGACCGAATGGTTCGTCCCTGAAAGCCTTGCGGTGGCATCGGTGTTGGAAGGTGCGGCGGTGGTCGCGTCAGATTTCCGCATCGATTCTGCGGGGCATTTGCGGATGGCGGTTTTCGCGGATGAGGCGACAGGCGCGCGGCGCACCGGGCGCATTGTGCAGCGGTTGACGGAAGTGGAGATGTATAAATCCGCCTCCATGCTGGGATTTTCCATGGTGCGCGAAATGTCGGGGCAATTGAATGCGCTGGACGCCAAGCTGACCGACCTGATGGCGCAGATGCGCGGCCCTGCTGCCAAGGCCGAGGATACGCTGCATGCGCTTTTGGACATCTCTGTCGAGTTGGAGACGCTCGCGGTCAAGACGGCGTTCCGCTTTGGTGCGACGGGGGCCTATCAGGCGATTGTCAGCCAGCGGATTGCCGCGCTGCGCGAGGAACGGTTCATGTCACGCCAAGGTTTCGCGGAGTTTATGATGCGCCGCTACGAGCCTGCGATGCGCACGGTGCAATCCACGGAAAACCGGCTCCAGTCGATGAGCGCGCGGGCGATCCGGGCCTCGGAACTGCTGCGCACACGGGTGGATGTGGAACGGTCTGCGCAAAATCAGGACATCCTTGCCAGCATGGACAAACGGGCCGATTTGCAGCTGCGGTTGCAAAAGACGGTCGAGGGGCTGTCGGTGGTCGCGATCAGTTACTACGCCGTCTCGTTGGTGGGCTATCTGCTGTACCCTGTGGCGGAGGCGGGTGGCATCAGCAAGGGCATGCTGCTGGCGGTCGTGACACTGCCTGTGGTAGGGGCTGTGTGGATGATGGTGCGGCGGTTGCGCAAGCATATGGAATGAATGTGCAATAGCAGCTGTGGAATGCAAAACGCCCCGGAGTGATCCGGGGCGTTTTGCGTTTGTGCTGTGCATGTGCGCGTCAGCGGCCCCGTATGCGTGGGTCAAGCGCGTCGCGTAGGCCATCGCCCAAATAGTTCACGCTGAGCACGGTCAGCGAGATGGCAATGCCGGGCAAAAGCACGCGTTCAGGGTAGTCCTGCATGCGCTGTACGGCGTCGGCCAGCAATTTGCCCCATGTGGGGTAGTCTGACGGGAAACCCACGCCCAGAAAGCTAAGCGCGCTTTCTGTGATGATCGCGGTGGCAAGGCCAAGCGTTGCCGACACCATGATCGGTGAAATCACGTTAGGCAGCAAATGGCGGCGGATGATCTTGCCTGATGTCGTCCCGATGGAGCGGGCGGCAAGGATGAATTCGCGTTCCTTGAGCGCCAGAATATCGCCGCGCACGATACGGGCGGTTTGCATCCACGAGGTTAAGCCGATGACCGAGACGATGAGGATGAACATGCCGCCCTCGGGTCCAAACCGCGAATTCAGTGGTTGCCGGAACAGCGTCACGGCCAGCAAAACCAACGGCAGGATCGGCAAGGACAGCACCAGATCGGTAAAGCGCATCAGCCAGAAATCGAGGCGCTTGAAATAGCCTGCAAAGACCCCGATGGCTGTGCCGATGATCAGCGCCAGCGCCATAGCCAACCAACCAACAGCCATGGACACGCGGCCCCCCGCAATCATCTGGGCAAGGATATCACGCCCCAGTTGGTCTGTGCCAAAGGGATGCGCCCAACCCGCTGTGACACCGCTGTCCCACAAAAGCGTGTAGATCGGACGCCAGTTCTTGTTGCGGATGTCCAGTTTCTTGGGGTCGACATCCCAGATGTAGGGACCCAGCAAGACAGCCAGCGTGATGAACAGCAAGAAGCCCCCGCCAAACACAGCGCCTTTGTGTTTGCGGAACTGGTCCCAGACGTCTTTCCACTGGCTGCGCGGTGGCTTTTGCGGCTCTTTGTCGACCAAAGCGCCAAATGTTTCGATGTCGGCCTCTAGGGGTGAGGCGGGTATGGCTTGTTCAGTCATAGCGGATCCTCGGGTCAAGCAGTCCGTAGAGGACATCTGCGATCAGGTTAAAGAGTACGATCAGGATGGCGAAGATAAAGGTCAGCGTCATCACCATCGGCAGGTCATTGGCGAAGAGCGCGGTCAGCAAAAGCTGCCCGATCCCGTTCACCTTGAACACGTTTTCGGTAATGATGGCGCCGCCAAAGATTGCTGGCATGCCCAGTGCAATGACGGTGACGACCGGGATCATCGAGTTGCGCAGGACGTGGACCATAACAACTGATGCCTCGCGCAGGCCCTTGGCACGGGCGGTGCGTACGTAATCCTGATTGAGGTTGTCCAGCATCGCGCCACGCATGTAGCGGCTGATCTGCGCCGTTGTTTGTAATGCCAATACCATGACGGGCATGACCATCTGGAAAAACTGTATTTTGAAGCTTTCCCAATCGGTCACCACATGGGTGGTATCGTAGATTGATGGCAGCCAACCCAGCGTTACGGAGAAGACCACGATCAGCAGCGGTCCGGTAAAGAACGGCGGGATCGAAAAGCCGACCATCGTGATGAATGTACCGGCTTGGTCAAACAGCGAATAATGCTTGTAGGCTGAATAAATGCCGATGGGGATCGCGATCAGGATGCCGACGATATAGCTGAGCCCAACCACCCAGAGGGTTTGCGGCATACGCTGTGCAACGATGTCCATAACCGGAGAGCGGGTCTGCCACGAGATCACGCGCAGTTCGTCTTTGTAGAAATTTGTGTCGGGCAACCACCCCAGCAGGGTAGATGAGTTCGTCAGGTAGTCGATAAAGACCTTGGGTTCGATCCAGAAGAACTGGATCAGCCATTTCCAGTATTGAACATACCACGGCGCGCCCAAACCAAGAGCTTCGCGCATCTTTTGTTTGACCTCTGGCGGAACGGTCAGCGGGACCTGCGCCATCGGATCACCGGGTGCCAGTTGCAGCAGCCCGAAGATGATAAAACTGATGAACAAAAGGGTCGGGATCGACAGGAATAATCGTCGGATGGTGAACGTCAGCATACGCGACACCTTTGTTAATCGGTCTTGAGGGGAAAGGTGTAAGGCGGGGACAGCCCCGCCTTACGGATACCGGGGGTGGGCGGGGCGAACCCCGCCGCGCGCCCTTACTTGATGCGGTACCAGTCTGCGACATTCCACAGTTCTGAGTCCCATACGTTCAACACAACACCACCAAGAGAGTTGGAGTGTGCAGACACACGCGCACGGTTCACCAGTGGTACGATTGTCATCGTGTCTTTGGTGATCATGTCGTTCAGCTTGCGGCCAATCTCGCCACGCTTCTCGAGGTCACCTGTTGCCGCCAGCTCATCGAGCAGGGCGTCATAGGCAGGATCACAGAAGCGGTTGATGTTCTCACCCTGCCACTGGCTGGATGGCTTTGGCTCGTTGCCACAACGGTAGGCCGACAGATACGCCTGTGGGTCTGTGCCGTTAAAGGTGTTCGCATACATTTCTACGTCTGCGTAGAACTTCTGGAATGTGTCAGGGGATCCTGGGTCACCACCAAAGAAGACGGAACCGTCAAGGTTACGCAGTTCGGTTTCAACACCGATTTGCTGCCACCAGTCTTTGATCAGCGCCTGGAAGTCCTGACGGACGGCGTTGGTCGATGTCTGGTACAACAGTGCCAGTTTCTTGCCGTCTTTGTCACGCACGCCGTCACCATCGGTGTCGGTCCAGCCAGCTTCTTCAAGCAGGGCTTTTGCGCCTTCGATGTCTTGCGTCAAGCACTCTGTGTTGTCGGAGTTATAGAGCGCAGGGGCAGGGACGAGGTTACAGGTTGGTGTACCAGCCTTGCCATAGCCCACTTCGGTCAGCAACTCGCGGTCGATCGCCATGGACAGCGCCTTGCGGACTTTGAAGTCGGACAGAATTGGGTGGGGGTGCATCACTGTCGCACGCTCGCCCTCGGGCAGGTCAGGGGATGGATCGGTCAGGTTCATCTCGATCCGCTCAACCAATGGGCCGAAACCTGCAATGGCAACGCCTTTGCCTGCTTCTTCCATCTTGGCGATCACGTCGGGCGCCAACTGAAGGTTCCAAGCGTAGTCAAATTCGCCCGTTTCCAGAACCGCACGACCGGCTGCAGCCGCGTCACCGCCGCCTTTGAACGTCAGCGTTGCGAAGGCTGGTTTGCCTGCAATGCGGTAGTTTTCGTTTGCTTCCATCGTGATCACGTCATTTGGACGGAATTCGACGACCTTGAACGGGCCTGTGCCGATGGGGTTAAAGTTGGCTTCTGTACACTCTGGCGCTTTGGCACCAAGGCAATCAGCAAACTGTGCGGCCTGAATGATGGGGCTCTCGCCACCAACGAAGGGGCCGTATGGGTTTGGCTGGGGCGCTGCAAACGTGACTTTTACAGTCAGATCGTCAATCGCCTCGACGCTTTCCACGCCATCAAACTTGGCGCCCTGCGCGCAACCGCCCTCGGGGTGCATGCAGTAATCAGCCGTGAATTTCACGTCTGCGGATGTAAAGGGCGTGCCATCGGACCATGTCAGACCGGGGGTGATGTTCCATGTGATGGTTGTCAAATCTGCTGACACACCGCCATTGGCAACGGTCGGCACTTCGGTGACCAGAAACGGCACCATTGCGCCGGTTTCGGTGTACCGCGCCAGCGGCTCAACGATCAGCGAGGCCGATTCAACGTCCTTGGTACCGCCCGACAGGAACGGGTTCAGGATGGAAGGGGCCTGCCAATACAGGATTTTTACATCGCCGTCGCGACCGCGCTCACCTTCGTGGCCGTCTGCGAGTGCGAAGGGGGCAAATGCGGTTGTCGCAATTGCACCCATCAATAGGGTTCTCATTTTCATGTCGTACTCCTTGTTGGACACACTTTACGGTGTCACGTTTGGATTGGACTGTGCCCAGCCGCATTTATCGTTCAGGGGATTGGATGAAGAACTCCTGCTAACCTTACGTAAACTTGTAATATTATCCAGCAGTTGCCCAGCACCCCCAGAGCGCATGTGCCATATCGAAACAGGTTTCACCGGAAATGCAAGCCTTGAGGCGCGTAATGCGGGAAAATTGGGCATTCAGGCGGCGTTGGTTTGACACGCCTCGCCGAATGGCCGTAGCGTCGTGGATTAGCTGCCCCTTTTGACAGGAACGAACATGCTGGACGCGCCAAAAATCACGCCTATTGCTCAGGTAAAAGGCCTGCGGGTTGAGTTTCAGACCAAAGATGGCCCGGTTGTGGGCGTGGAGGACGTCAGTTTCGACATTAACCCCGGTGAAACGGTCTGCGTTGTCGGAGAATCAGGTTCCGGCAAATCGGTGTCGTCGCTGTCGCTGATGCGCCTTGTTGAGTACGGTGGGGGCACGATTGCGGGCGGCCAGTTGTTGTTTGACGGACGCGAGGGCGGCCAGATTGATCTGGCAACCACCGATCAATCCAAGATGCGCCACATTCGCGGCAATGAAATCGGGATGATCTTTCAGGAGCCGATGACGGCGTTGAACCCGGTGTTCACGGTGGGCCGTCAGTTGACCGAAGGCCTGCGCATCCACAAAAGCATGACCAAAGCCCAAGCCGAGGCGCGCGCGCTGGAGTTGCTCAAAGAAGTACGCATTCCCGAGGCCGAGCGCCGGTTGCAACAATACCCGCATGAGCTGTCGGGTGGCATGCGCCAACGTGTTGTGATCGCCATGGCGCTGGCCTGCGAGCCGCGTCTGCTGATCGCGGATGAGCCGACGACCGCGCTGGATGTGACCATTCAGGCCGAAATTCTGGCGCTGATGGACCGGCTCAAGCGTGAAACTGGCACAGCCGTCATGTTCATCACCCACGACATGGCCGTAGTGGCGCAGATGGCCGACCGCGTCGTCGTGATGTTCCGGGGCAACAAGGTTGAAGAAGGCACGGTCGAGCAAATCTTCGAGAACCCGCAGCATGCCTACACCAAAGCGCTGTTGGCCGCAGTGCCGAAACTGGGTGAAATGACCGGCAAAACCTATCCTGAGCCGATGAAGCTGTTGGGTCAGGAAGGTAAAGAAATCAAACCGATCAAGGGCACCGACGAGGTGCTTTTGACGGTCAAGAACCTCACCACACGGTTCCCTGTAACGGGTGGATTTTTCCGCCGGCATATTGCGAACGTCCACGCGGTTGAAGATATCTCGTTCACCATCAACAAGGGCCAGACACTGAGCCTTGTGGGCGAAAGCGGGTGCGGTAAATCCACAGCGGGCCGGTCTATCTTGCGGTTGGTGGAACCCAATTCGGGACAGATCGACCTCGGCGGCAAGGACATCATGGCCTTGAACCAAAAAGACCTGCGCACCGCGCGGCTTGACATGCAGATGATCTTTCAGGACCCGTTCGCATCGTTGAACCCGCAGATGCAGCTCAGCGATCAGGTGGCCGAACCGATCCACAATTTCGCAACCCTCAAAGGCGACGCTGTCGCCAAACGAGTCGAGATGTTGTTTGATCGTGTGGAGTTGCCGCGCAGTTTTATGCGGCGTTTCCCGCATGAATTGTCGGGTGGCCAACGCCAACGGGTTGCAATAGCGCGTGCCCTTGCGCTGAACCCCAAGCTGATCATCGCAGACGAGGCGGTATCGGCGCTCGACGTGTCTGTGCAAGCGCAGGTGCTGAACCTGATGATGGAATTGCAGGCCGAGATGGAGTTGAGCTTTCTCTTCATCAGCCACGACATGGCGGTGGTCGAGCGTGTCAGCCACTATGTCGGGGTGATGTATCTGGGCCGTATCGTCGAGATAGGACCGCGCGCGGCCGTGTTCGAGAACCCGCAGCACGCCTATACCCAAGCGTTGATGAAGGCGGTTCCTATCGCCGATCCGCGCAAGCGCAAGGACGAATCAGAGCTGAACTTCAAACCGATTCCGTCGCCGATCCATCCGGTCAGCTACAAGCCAAAGCCCACTGTCTGGAAACAGATCACCCCGGGCCACGAAATTCTGATGACTGACAGCGGCTATTGAAGGACCACACCATGGCACAGCGCCTGAACCCGTTTGAGCTGATGGAAAAACTGATCAGCTTTCCCACCGTGTCGCGGGACACCAACATTCCTCTGATTGACTGGGTCGCAGAGTATCTCGCCAGCCACGGGATCGAAAGCCACCGCTATATTGATCCTGATCAGCCCAAACATGCGCTTTTCGCCCATGTCGGCCCGTGGCAGGAAGGCGCGATTGTGCTTTCGGGCCATACGGATGTGGTGCCGGTGGATGGCCAGCCCTGGGACACCGACCCGTTCAGTGTCGTCGAAAAGGATGGCAAATATTACGGGCGCGGCACCTGCGACATGAAAGGCTTTGATGCGTTGGCGATCTGGGCGCTGGTCGAAGGGCACTACGGCGCCCTCACAACACCCCTGCAACTCGCGCTCAGCTTTGACGAAGAAATCGGCTGCACCGGTGCACCGCCAATGATCAAAGCCATGCAACCTGTGCTGCCCAAGGGCAAAGCCGCGATCATCGGTGAGCCCTCAACGATGCAAGCCGTCACGGGTCACAAGGGCGGCAGCGGCTTTCACACGCATGTGGTGGGCTTTGAGGTGCATTCATCCCTGATGCACACCGGCGTGAACGCGATCATGGCTGCGGCCAAGCTGATCGAATGGGCCAATGAGCAAAACAGCACCAGTATGGCCACGAAACCCACTGAAATCGCGGCGATGTTCGATCCGCCTTTTACCACCGTCCACGTTGGCATGATTGAGGGTGGAACAGCCCATAACATCACCGCTAAAGACTGCAAATTCGGCATGGATTTCCGCGTGGTGCCCGGCGAAGACAAGGAAAAGTGGAAACTCGAATACCTCAAAGAGGTCAAGCGCGTCGAAGAGGCAATGCAAGCCGTGGTCCCTGACACCCGGATCATCATCACCCCGCGTTTTGACGTGCCACCCTTGCAACCCGAAGAGAACGGCCCGGCGGAAACCCTTGTGCGCCAGATCACCGGCGACAACGCCAGCCACAAGGTCAGCTACGGCACCGAAGCAGGCCAGTTTCAAGAAGCGGGTTATTCCGCCGTTATCTGCGGCCCCGGTAACATCGCACAAGCCCACCAACCCAATGAATATATCGAAGTTTCCCAATTCAACGCAGGGCACGCCTTCATGGAAAAACTCCTCGCCCGCCTCTCTGCCTAAACGCCGTTCTGCTTTCTTTTTGGCCTTAAATATTTCGGGGAGCGCGAGGGGCTGGCCCCTCGCTCCACCGCCCATCCAAAGCGACGTTCTCAAAAACAGTAAACCAATATGATCCCATCCCCGATCACCAACGCCACGCCCATCACCTATGCCGGACCCCTGCCCGAAACCTCTGACGTTGTGGTGATTGGCGGGGGTGTCATCGGGGTCTGCACAGCGCTCGCTTTGGCCGAGCAGGGGCATCGTGTCACCCTGCTCGAAAAAGGCCGCATTGCAGGTGAACAATCGTCGCGGAACTGGGGTTGGATCCGCCAACAGGCGCGCGACCCGGCGGAATTGCCGATTATGATTGAGGCGATTGCCGCGTGGAAGGCCCTTGCGGCGCGGACCAATGTCGACATCGGTCTGCGCCAGACCGGCGTCACATACTTGGCGAAAAACCAACGTGATATGGACGGTTTTGCCGCGTGGTTGCCCTTTGCCAAGGCGCACGGGGTCGACACAGAGATTTTGTCGCGCAGCCAGACCATGGCACGTTTTCCGGACATGGCCACGCCGGTGATAGGTGCGATGACAACCCAAAGCGACATGCGCGCCGAGCCTTGGGTGGCGGTGCCGGCCCTTGCGGCCATCGCGGCGCGGGCGGGCGTGAACATCATCGAAGACTGCGCTGTGCGCACCCTCGACATTGCAGCGGGCCGCATTGCGGGGGTGGTGACAGAGGCAGGCACCATCCAGACCCAAAGCGTGGTTCTGGCCGCGGGTGCGTGGTCTTCGCTGTTCCTGCGCAACCATGGGGTCAATATTCCGCAGCTTTCCGTGCGTCAGAACGTGGCAGCCACAGGGCCTATGCCGGATGTGGGTCAAGGGGCTGCGTCCTCGAACAAGGTGGCATTCCGGCGGCGGCTGGACGGGGGCTATACGATCGCCTCTCCGGGTGCTGCCGAATTGTTCATCGGGCCGGATGCCTTTCGTGCTTTGCCAAAGTACATGCCGCAACTGCGCGCGGACCCGTTCTCGCAAATCTACCTGCCTGCCGCCCCCCGAGGGTTTCCCGATGCATGGGGCACCCCGCGTCGCTGGACCGGCGCAGAGCAATCCCCTTTTGAGCGAATGCGCATCCTTGACCCCGCGCCAAACCCCCGTGACATCAAGCGTCTGCTGCGCAATTTCGCTGCAATGTTCCCCGGTCTGCCCCCAGTCAGCCTGCGCGCGACATGGGCGGGTATGATCGACACGATGCCTGATATTGTGCCCATTGTGGACCGCTGCGCGGAAATTCCCGGTCTGGTGATTGGCACCGGCATGTCGGGGCATGGTTTTGGCATCGGGCCGGGTTTGGGTCCGGTTTTGGCAGCTCTGGTCACCGGGGATGCAGTCAGGCATGATCTGACCAGATTTCGCAGTGACCGATTCAGCAAGGGCCAGCGCATCCGCTTGGGCCTGACCGCTGCATAACCGGGCTGCGCAAGGAGGGCCATAAGATGCCAATCAAGAACCGCTTTGCCGAAACCCACGCCGAGATTGCCGCATGGCGCCAGCATTTGCACCAATACCCCGAGCTGCAATTTGACGTGCATGAGACCGCTAAATTCGTCGAGGAGAAGCTGCGCAGCTTTGGCATCACCGACATCACCATCGGCATCGGCCAGACCGGCGTGGTCGCCGTCATCGAGGGGCGCAGCAATACCAAGGGCCGCACGATTGGCCTGCGCGCCGACATGGACGCGCTGCCGATCACAGAGGCGACAGGGCTGCCCTATGCCTCCAAAGTTCCCGGCAAGATGCACGCGTGTGGCCATGACGGGCACACCGCGATGTTGCTGGGCGCCGCGCAATATCTGGCGGAGACCCGCAATTTCGATGGCAAATGTGTGCTGATTTTCCAACCCGCCGAAGAAGGCGGCGGCGGTGGCAACGAGATGGTCAAGGATGGCCTGATGGAGCGTTGGGGGATTGAGGAAGTCTATGGCATGCACAACATGCCGTTCTATCCCGTGGGCCAGTTTGCAATCCGCCCCGGTGCGCTTTTGGCCGCCGCAGACGAATTCGAGATCATCATCGACGGGCAGGGCGGCCATGCCGCAGCCCCGCATGAAGCCAAAGACACCAACCTTGCCGCTTGTCATGTTGTCGTGGCACTGCAAAGCATCGCCAGCCGCAATGTGGACCCGATCAAACAGGTCGTTGTGTCGGTGTGTACAATCCAAAGCGACACAGACAGCCATAATATCCTGCCTCAAACGGTCAAACTGCGCGGTACGGTGCGCACCTTGGACGAAGATGTGCGCAATCTGGCCGAACAACGGTTGCAGGACATCGCAACGCACACGGCGGCGGCCTATGAATGCACCGCGCATGTGGATTACCAGCGCGGCTATCCCGTGACCGTAAACCATGAGATCAACACCGATTACGCCGCCGATGCCGCCGAAAAAGTGACCCCCGGTGTGTGGCGTGACACCCCACCCATCATGGCAGGCGAGGATTTTTCCTATATGCTGAACGCGCGTCCCGGCGCCTATATCATGATCGGCAACGGTGAGGCGGGCGCGACCGTGCACCATCCAAAGTACGATTTTAACGATGCCGCGATTCCGGCAGGTTGTTCGTGGTTTGCGGAAATGGTGGAAACACGGATGCCGGCAGGTTAAGCCTTTTCCAACATCTGAATTTATTGAAAACCCCAAGGAAACCCAATGCCAGTAAAGAACCGTTTTGCTGAAATGCACGCCGACATCACCGAATGGCGACGTGATTTGCACGAAAACCCTGAAATTCTGTTTGAAACGCACCGCACCTCGGCCTCGGTGGCTGAAAAGCTGCGCAGCTTTGGCTGTGACGAGGTGGTCGAGGGGATCGGGCGCACCGGCGTTGTGGGTGTGATCAAGGGGCAAAGCACGGCGTCGGGCAAGGTCGTGGGTCTGCGTGCGGATATGGATGCGCTGCCGATCCATGAACAAACGGGGCTGGAATATGCTTCAAAAACGCCGAATGCGATGCACGCCTGCGGGCATGACGGCCATACCGCGATGCTGTTGGGGGCCGCGCGCTATCTGGCGGAGACGCGGAATTTTGACGGAACGGTCGTGGTCATTTTCCAACCCGCCGAAGAGGGCGGCGGCGGCGGTCGCGAGATGTGCAACGACGGGATGATGGACCGCTGGGGCATTCAGGAAGTTTACGGCATGCACAATTGGCCCGGCATGCCGACGGGATCGTTTGGCATTCGTCCCGGTCCGTTTTTTGCCGCGACCGACCTGCTGGAGATCGAGGTCGAGGGGCTGGGCGGCCACGCGGCCAAGCCGCAAGAAACGATTGATACGACAGTGGTGGCGGCCCACATCATCACGGCGCTGCAAACCATCGTCAGCCGCAATGCCGATCCGATTGGCAATATCGTCGTCTCCATCACTTCGTTCGAGACATCTTCCAAGGCCTTCAATGTAATCCCGCAGCGGGTCAACATGCTGGGCACCGTGCGGACATTGTCCAATGAACTGCGCGATCTGGCCGAAAAGCGTGTGGTCGAGATATGCGAAGGGATGGCCGCGACATTCGGTGCGGTGGCTCGGGTCAAATACACGCGCAACTATCCGGTCATGGTTAACCACCCCGAGCAAACTGAATTCGCCGCGGATGTGGCGCGGTCAGTCTCCGGGGCTTGCGATGAGGCACCTTTGGTGATGGGGGGCGAAGATTTCGCCTTTATGCTCGAGGAGCGTCCGGGGGCCTATATTCTGGTCGGCAATGGCGACAGCGCGATGGTGCATCACCCGCTGTATAATTTCAACGATGAGGCGATCCCGGCAGGGTGCAGCTGGTGGGCAGGCATTGCTGAGCAACGCATGCCGATGGCGGGTTAACCGGGCCTCAAGAATGCCAAAGTGATTGGTAGACGGCATCAATGCCGTCGGCCTCGGCCCCCGCGCTGAAACGGGTTTCGGCGATATGGCGGGCGGTTTCAGCAAGGTTGGGACGCGATAGCATGGTGCTGGCGGCCTCGGCGGCTTGGGCTGCATCTGCGACGATGGTCCCGATGCTGCCTCCGTCTGAAAAAATGCGGTAATATCCGCTGTCTGTGGCGACGAACGGCACGCCTGAGGCGAGACCTTCAAGCGGGACCATGCCATAGCCTTCATAGCGTGGCAGTTGCATGATCAGGGACAGGGCGCGGGTAACGGCGGGCAGTTTTTCAGCGGGTATTTCACCAACAAAAAGCAGGCGACCCGCAAGGCCAGCAGCGCCCACTTTGTCCTGCAATCCTTTGAGAAAGCTCTGATGTTTGGTCCCTGCGCGTCCAATGACAAGGGCAGTCGCATCCGGTTTCTGTGGCAAAAACCGCAGCATCGCATCGACAAATGTGTCAGTGCCTTTTTCGGGCCTGATGCGCCCGATAGTAGCGATGCCATGGGTGCCGCCATACCCCAATGCGCGCCACGCAGCGGCGCTGTCAGTGGCGGGCGTGAACATCTGGGTGTCAACGCCGTGCGGCACGATTGCGCGAACGTGTGGCACAAATTCTGCCGCTTTGTCGGTGGTGGCGATGACTGCGTCCATGCGCGAAATCAGCCAACGCGGATAGACGGAGTGGCGGCGCTGTGCAGCAGAGGTGAACACGATCTTTATCGGCATCCGGCGGATATCGCGCAGCCAGATTGCGTGGCGCATTTCGGGGTTTCGCCGCACGTGCCAGATGGCAAAGGGCCGGTCGGGGGGCGCTGTCCGGGATGCAGCAGTGGCGGCTTGTTTGGTCATTGGCGCGGGACAACCCGGCAGTGCATGACTTACCAGCGCCAGAGGATAGCGCGACATCTGGGCGCGGATCACATTCGCTGCGGTCGCGGAAACACCGGTAAAGCGCGGGTTATAATTGGTAACGAAAAGATCAGTCATTGAGGTCGAGTGCCTTGAGCAAACGGTCCGCGATCCCGTCAAGCTGGTCGTTTTGCGCAGCCGCAAATGCGGCAGCCGCGCGGCGTCCTTTTGTGCGGATGGGCTGACTTTGCAGCAGATCACCCACTTCGCGGACCAGATCACTGGCCGTGGCGACTAGGCGCGCAGCGCCTGCCCCCTCCATCTGCGCATAGGTTTCGGCAAAGTTGAAAATATGGGGACCAGAGAGCGTCATAGCGCCTGATTGTGCCACTTCAAACGCGTTATGCCCGCCTTTTGCCTTCAACGACCCGCCCAGAAAAACGACATCCGTCAAGGTGTACCATGTCCCCAGCTCGCCCATGGTGTCGGCAAGAAATACCTGTTCGCCGGGCGCGTCGCCCCTTGTGCGCCGGGTAAAGCTGAGGCCCGCACCTGCGATCAGGTTCATTGCGTCGCGCGCGCGATCTGTATGGCGCGGAGCGAGGATCAGGCAAAGGTCGGGCCAGCGCTTGAGCAGCTCTGCATGCGCCTTGAGAACGACCTCTTCTTCGCCCTCATGGGTAGAGGATGCGACCCAGACGGGGCGGTGGCCAAGGGCGGCGCGGGCTTCAAACAGCAGATCCTCGTCCACAGGCAAGGGGCCGGCCATGGATTTGAGGTTAATACCACGGGCCACACGGTCGGGCGGCGCGTGAATGGACACCATCGCCTCTGACATGGCGTCATTCTGGGTGAGAATCAGATCGAATACTTCGAACATATAGCGCGCAAGGCGGGGCATCTTGCGCCATGTTGTAATGGATTTCTCGGACAGACGGGCATTCACCAGCGCCATGCGCGCGCCTGTGGCATAGGTGCGGCGCAGCATCTGGGGCCAAAGCTCGCTTTCGACAAAGATCGCGGCATCGGGGTGCCAGTGTTTCAAAAAGCGTTTGATGGGGCCGGGCGCGTCGAGCGGGGCGAACTGATGCACGGTGCGCGGCGGCAGACGCTTTGTGATCAACTCGGCAGAACTGGCGGTGCCTGACGTGATGATGAACTGTAATTCCGGGTGTTTGACGCCCATGCGGTGGATCAAGGCCAGAACCGACAGGCTTTCGCCCACGGACGCCGCGTGAAACCAGACATATTTGACGCCACTGTGGCGCGGTTCGGTCGCATGGCCCAGTTTTTCATGCGCGCGCACCACCGGAACACCTGCGGCGCGCAGTTTGCGCGTCTCGCTGCGCGCAAAGAAGGGGACGAGAAGGACGGAAAGGCCCACCCACGCACGATAAAGAAGGGGGGCGGGCATGGGTTTTAGCCGCCGGTATGGCTCATGTGGCGTGGCATTTGCCCGTCGAGTTTTTGCCGCGAATAGTCAAAATCATGGCCTTTGGGCTTGCGCAGAATGGCTGCGCGAATGGCGTCTTCCAACGGGCCGTTGTCCTGCGGGTGCGCGCGCAGCGGTGCGCGCAGGTCGGCGACATCTTCCTGACCCAGACACATATAGATCTCGCCGGTGCAGGTGATGCGCACGCGGTTGCAGCTTTCGCAGAAATTATGGCTAAGCGGGGTGATGAAGCCGATCTTCTGCCCTGTCTCTTCGAGCCTGACGTAGCGCGCAGGTCCGCCGGTGTTTTCGGCTAGGTCAGTCACGGTATAATGATCCGCGTATTGCGCGCGGACGTCTTTGAGCGACCAATATTGCGCCAACCGATCCTCATTGCCCAGATCTCCCATCGGCATGACTTCGATCCACGTCAGGTCAACGCCCATCTGCGCGCACCACTCGGTCATGCTGCGCAACTCGGGTTCATTGAAACCCTTGAGGGCAACGGCATTGATCTTGACCTTCAGCCCGGCCTTGAGGGCGGCATCGACACCGCGCAAAACCTGCGGCAGGCGGCCCCAGCGGGTGATTTCAGCGAATTTTGCCTCGTCCAGCGTATCAAGCGAAATGTTCACACGGCGCACGCCTGCGGCGTAAAGCTGATCTGCGAAACGCTCAAGCTGGCTGCCGTTTGTGGTTAGGGTCAATTCCTTAAGCGTGCCTGCGTCGAGATGGCGGGCCATGCTGTTGAAGAACGTCATAATGTCGCGACGCACCAGCGGTTCCCCCCCGGTGATGCGCAGTTTTTCAACGCCAAGACCGACAAAGGTGGAACACATGCGGTCAAGCTCTTCCAAGGTCAGAAGTTCCTTTTTAGGAAGGAAGGTCATGTTCTCGGACATGCAATAGACGCAGCGGAAATCGCAGCGATCCGTCACAGAGACGCGCAAATACGTGATGGCGCGGGCGAAAGGGTCAATCAAAGGTGCACTCATGCGTCATGAGTAAAGACCTGCCACCAGCACGGCAAGCAACATTTGGGTGATTGATGCGGGTCGCTGCGGTGCCTAAAGTGGGGCTATGAAATTTATATCGTTAATAGTTGTCGCCACGTTGAGCCTTGCGGGGTGCAGCACTGTCACAGGTGTGGCAGAGCGGTTCGGTCTGAACCCGCGCTCTGCCGATGCTGTGGATGATGTTCAGGCACCGGTTGATCCTTTTATCAAGGACCAACCCGCGATAGACGCAGCCGTTTTGACGCCCGCAACAGCGGCGCCCGCCCCATCGGCTGCGGCTCAAACGGCCGAAGCGTTGGACACGACGACAGCAGCACAACGTGCAGCGGCGAGCGCGCCAACCACCACCGGCGTCCGCAAGCTAGGCACGACCATTGTGAGTTTAGGCAGTCCGACTGAACCGGGATTGTGGTTGAAAACGCCATTGGTACAGGCAGAGGCGCAGGGGCGCGTGACCAATCCAGCGAACGGAAAATCATCGCTGGTGACGCTGATACCGATTGACGGACCCGCGACCGGGGGAAGCCGGATGTCGTTATCCGCGCTGCGATTGATCGAGGCGTCCTTGACCGATTTGACGGAGGTTGAAGTGTCTGTTGAGGGCTAGGCTTGATGCGCCTCTGGGGCGTTGGCTGATGACTTGTAGACCTCGGGGGCTCTGCCCCCGGACCCCTGAAATATTTAAGGCCAAAAAGAAAGAAGGGCGGGCCTAGGCTTTGGGTTCTGCTGACTTGCTCAGGTGGCGGAGCGCTTCTTTTCTAGCGAAGGGTTTGAGGGCGTCGCCGTACCTTGCGATGAACGCTTGGGTGCGTTCTGCGTCGTGTTTGCTGAGCTCGCGAAGCCACCAGCCAATTGCCTTTTGAATGAACCATTTGTGGTCGGTTGCTAGGGTTGCGGCCCAGCCCAGAATACGCTCGCGGGCGGCAATTTCAGCCGATTTTGGATGGTTCTGCTTCGTCCACGGCAAAGTGCTGACAAATGCCGCGCGGCGGGTCCAGAGGTGATCGGAAGTGGTCCAACCTTCAACACTGTCGAGGCGCGATGGATCGACCACCAACCGCTTTTGTGCCGCCATTGAAGCGTGGTCCGCGATGGCCCAGCTGTCAAAATCGGGCGTCCAACTGGCGATCAGGTCCCATGCGGCTGTGTCGTCAGGATTTATGCGGGCCTGTGTCAGCACCTTGGCGGCGGCGATGCGTGCCTCATAGATGTCAGTCTGCCATAGAGCATCTGCGAGAGCGACGTTTTCGTCGGCGCTGTGGGTCTGACGCCATGCTTTGATGATGTCATTCAGTTGTGGATTCGTCAGGCCCAAATAGACACGGTCGAGTTTGTGATACGCGCGCATCTCTGCCGCGCGCGCAGAATCGGACAGCTGCGTTAGCTCTTCGAGATAGGGCGCTGATTTCGGCGGATACATCGGTCATTCTACGGTCACTGACTTGGCAAGGTTCCGGGGCTGGTCGACATCCGTGCCTTTTGCGACGGCGGTGTGATAGGCAAGCAATTGGGCAGGGATCGCATAGAGAATAGGGGCAAGGGCGTCGGTGATTGGTGGCATCTCAATGGTGCCCCACACACCTTCACCGGCTTCTGCCAGACCTTGCGCGTCAGAGATCAGTATTACCTTGCCTTTGCGGGCCATCACCTCTTGCATGTTGCTGACGCTCTTGTCGAACAGGGCATCACGAGGGGCCATGACGACAACGGGCACGTTTTCATCTACCAACGCGATGGGGCCGTGTTTAAGTTCACCTGATGCATAAGCTTCAGCGTGTATATAGCTGATTTCTTTCAGTTTAAGGGCGCCTTCATGTGCCAGCGGATACATCTGACCACGCCCCATAAAGAGCACATCGCGGGCAGAGGCGAGCTTGCCCGCAGTTGCCACCATTGCCGCGTTCTGGGCCAGCGCATTGTTGATAACTGCCGGCAGGTTGCGCAACGCGCTGATGTGATCTGCCAATGCGGCGTCGTCCAGAACACCGCGGTCATGCGCCGCCTTGAGCACCAGCATGAACAACACGGTCAACTGACAGGTGAACGCTTTGGTTGACGCAACACCAACTTCGACGCCTGCGAAAATAGGCAAGGCCAGATCGCTTTCCCGCGCGATTGAGCTTTCGGGGACGTTGATCACGGAGGCGATGGTTGATGCTTTGCCCTGACAATATCGCAACGCTGCCAGCGTGTCAGCGGTCTCACCCGATTGGCTGACGAAAATGGCGAGGGTGTTCGGTGTGATCGGTGGTTCGCGGTAGCGGAATTCAGAAGCCACATCCACCTCGACGGGCAGGCGGGCGATTTGTTCAAACCAGTATTTCGCGGTCAGGCAGGCGTAGAAAGCGGTGCCGCAGGCAACCATTGTGATCCGTTCGATCTTGGAGAAATCCAGACCTTTGCCGGGCAGGGTGATCTTGCCATTCTGGTCGATATACTGGGCAATTGCCTGCGCCAATACGCCGGGTTGTTCGGCGATTTCCTTGGCCATGAAGTGTTTGTGATTGCCCTTGTCGATGCGGGTGGCGTCGATCTGGATCTTCTTGATAGCGCGTTTTGCCAGCGACCCGTTCGCATCTGTAATCTCAACGCTCGTGCGCGTGACAACGGCGATATCACCCTCCTCCAGATACGATATCTGATCGGTCATCGGCGACAGGGCGATCGCATCACTGCCAACGAACATTTCGCCTTGGCCATAGCCAATAGCCAGCGGAGAGCCCTTGCGCGCCGCTATGATCAGGTCTTCTTCGCCGTGAAACAGGAAGGCCAACGCGAATGCCCCTTTGAGGCGCGCGAGTGCCTGTTTGGCGGCGGCAATAGGTGCTGCGCCTTGGTCCATGTAATATTCGGTCAACAGGGCAACGGTTTCGGTATCCGTTTCGGTGGCAAAAGGAACACCGTGTTCGGCCAGTTCCGCCCGCAGTTCGCGAAAGTTCTCGATGATGCCATTGTGCACGACGGCCACGCCACCGGCCTGATGTGGGTGCGCGTTGCTGACAGTGGGCGCGCCGTGCGTAGCCCAACGGGTGTGGCCGATGCCTGCCTTGCCCGCGAGCGGTTCGTGGACCAGCAAATCAGACAGGTTCACCAGTTTACCAACCGCGCGGCGGCGTTCAAGCACGCCGGCGTTTACGGTAGCGATACCGGCACTGTCATAGCCGCGGTATTCCAGCCGCTTCAGCGCCTCGACAAGGATGGGGGCGGCTTCATGGTTGCCAAGGACACCGATAATTCCACACATTTTTAGCTGCCTCTTTGCGTTCTGGCCTTCTTGGCCTTTAACATTTCGAACAATTTGCGTGCCATACCTGGCTTTTCCACCTGTGGCGCCCGGGCAAGGGCCAGCGCGTCCGGCTCAACATCAGATGTGATGACTGAACCGCTGCCGGTCATTGCGCCATTGCCGATATGAACGGGCGCGACAAGCATGGTGTTGGAGCCGATAAACGCATCCGCCCCGATATGGGTATGGTGCTTCATCACGCCGTCGTAGTTGCAGGTGATCGTGCCTGCGCCGATGTTCGCGCGGGGCCCTATTGTGGCGTCGCCGATGTAGCTGAGATGGTTGATCTTGGCGCCTTCGGCGATCTGGGCATTCTTGATCTCGACAAAATTGCCGACGCGGGTGAATTCGGCCAATTCGGTGCCGGGACGCAGGCGGGCATAGGGCCCGACGACTGACCCGCGCGAGACATGACAGCCCTCAAGATGCGAAAACGCCCGGATTGTCGCACCGGACTCTACCGTAACGCCGGGGCCGAAAACGACATTCGGCTCAATCACCGTATCGCGGCCAATGACTGTGTCACGGGCGAGGTAAACAGTGTCGGGTGCCATCAACGTTACACCATCTTCCATCAGGGACAGGCGCGCGCGGCGTTGGAATGCAGCGTCCGCTGCGGCCAGATCGGCGCGGGAATTGACGCCAAGGGTTTCGGCCTCGTCGCACAGAACGGCCGTCGCGCTCAGCCCTTGGGCGCGGGCGATAGCGACGATGTCCGTCAAATAATATTCGCCGGATGCATTATTGTTATCCACAGTCTCGACCAGATTGAATAACAGCTCGGACCGGCAGGCAACAACGCCGCTATTACATAATGTTACGGCGCGTTCTTCATCCGATGCATCCTTGTACTCCACAATTTTATCCAGAGCGGCACCATCCATGATCAACCGGCCATAGCGTCCGGGATCCGCTGTTTTAAACCCAAGGACGACAACGTCATGTTGCCCCAAAGCGTCCTGCATCTGTTCTAGCGTTTCGGGGCGGATAAACGGTGTGTCGCCGTATAGAACCAGCGCCATACCGTCGAAACTGCCAAGCGCGGCTTTCGCCTGTGCCACCGCATGCGCCGTACCCAGTTGCTCGGTCTGTTCAACCACGTCTACCTCACCGTCGTGGGTAAGGACGGCGGTGCGCACTGCCTCTGCACCATGACCTGCAACCACCACGGTGCGTTCTGGTTCAAGAGACGCACCAGAAGCCATGGCATGAAACAGCATCGGTTCGCCTGCGATCGGGTGCAGAACCTTGGGCAGTTCGGAATTCATCCGGGTGCCTTTGCCAGCGCCCAGAATGATAAGTGCGGTTTTCATTATAATGTCTTCAACTTTTACAAACTTAACTTGCGCTCTCTTTACGCGCTTCGCACAAAGGCACAAGGCCGAGGGCCATCAAACAAGGTTGCGGCTTGCAACATGACGGGCGGGCTTCCGCCGAAAGGGTATGCGCGTGAAAACAGTGGTTTTTGATCTGGACGGCACATTGGCCGACACCAGCGGTGATTTGATTGCTGCTGCAAACGCGTGTTTTCAAGACATGGGTGTGGGCGACATGCTTGATCCAGCGCGCGACGCAGGCACGGCGTTGCGCGGGGGGCGCGCGATGCTGCGGCTGGGTATGGGGCGGTTGGGCCGCGCGGAAGACGAGGCAACAATTGATGCCTATTATCCGAAACTGCTGGCCGCTTATGCGCAAGATATTGACAGCCGAACGGTGATGTATCCCGGTGCGATGGACGCTGTGGCCGTTTTGAAATCCGCAGGTTACCGCACGGCGATTTGCACCAACAAACCCGAAGGACTTGCGCACGAACTGCTCACCCGTCTGGGCGTGCGCGATGCGTTCGACGCGATGTTGGGTGCAGACAGCCTGAATGTGCGAAAACCGGACCCGGAGCATTTGCGCGAAACGGTGCGGCGCGCGGGCGGCAATCCGGCGGTGTCGGTTCTGATCGGTGACACAGACACTGACCGCAAAACGGCGCACAATGCCGGTGTTCCTTGCGTGTTGGTCACATTTGGCCCTGCGGGTGGCGACATGGCCGCGCTTGAGCCGCAGGCGCTTCTGCACGATTACGCAGATTTACCGGCATTGATTTCAGAGCTTTTGGGGGGAGCAGTCACATGAGCGAGATTTTCAAAGGCAGCTTTACCCAGCAAGAGCCGATCCCCGAAGAGGGTATTGAGGCCGCAGTCGCAGTGATGCGGTCCGGTCGCTTGCACCGCTACAATACGGCACCGGGCGAGATTGCGGAGACTGTCCTGCTGGAGCAGGAATTTGCAGCGCAAGTCGGGGCGAAATACTGCCTTGCGGTGGCGTCGGGCGGCTATGCGATGGCCACAGCGTTGCGCGCCGTTGGGGTGAAACCGGGCGATCAAGTGCTGACAAATGCGTTCACGCTGGCGCCTGTGCCGGGCGCGATTGCCGCGGTCGGGGCTGTGCCGGTGTTTGTCGGGGTAACGGAAAATCTGGTCATCGACCTTGATGATCTGGCGGCCAAAGTGGACCGCGCAAATGTTCTGTTAATAAGCCACATGCGCGGGCATCTTGCGGATATGGAAGCGCTGATGGCGATCTGTCATGCCGCAAATGTCACCGTGATCGAGGATTGCGCCCACACGATGGGGGCGGCGTGGAAAGGTGTGCCATCGGGTACGCAGGGCAAGGTGGGCTGCTATTCGTGTCAGACCTACAAGCATGTCAATTCCGGCGAAGGCGGGTTGTTCGTCACCGATGACGCCGAAGTCGCGGCGCGCGCCATCATGCTGTCGGGATCCTATATGCTATATGAGCGGCATTTGGCCGGCCCGCCGAAAGAGGCCTTTGAAACAATCCGCTATGAGACACCGAATATCTCCGGTCGCATGGACAACCTGCGCGCGGCGATTTTACGCCCGCAATTACGTGCGCTTGGGGTGCAATGCGCCCGGTGGAACGAGCGGTATTTCGAAATCGAAAAGGGGTTGCGCAACACGCCCGGCCTGACCGTAATCGAACGGGCCAAGGAAGAAACCATTGTCGGATCCTCCATCCAGTTTTTGTTGAAGGGGTGGGATGACGACGCAGTAAAAGATGTGATGGCGCGCTGTGCCAAGCGGGGCGTCGAGCTGAAATGGTTCGGGGGAGCGGAGCCTGTCGGGTTCACCAGCCGCTACGATTCGTGGCGCTATGTTGATGCGCCTGCGATGCCTGCCAGTGACGCCGTGTTGGCGGGGATCGTGGACATGCGGGTGCCGCTGACGTTTACGCTTGAGGACTGCGCGCAGATTGCACGGATCATCAAGGCCGAAGTCGCGGCGGTGTTTCAGAGGGCCCATAGGCTTTGACCACGCCCGTCTGGCCACCGTTTTGCTTGACCGAACGTGCAGTTGGTGGTTACTATTGAACAAGCGTTCATTAAATCGAACCCCGGGGGAGTAGGGCAATGTTTACGGCAACGATGCAGTTTGATTTGGGCGAGGATGTCGAAGGGGTGCGCGATATGGTGCACCGCTGGGCGCAGGAACGTGTCAAGCCGATGGCAGCCAGCATCGACCAGAACAACGAATTTCCACCCGAACTATGGACCGAGATGGGCGATTTGGGTCTGTTGGGGATGACTGTTCCCGAAGAATTTGGCGGTTCTGGCCTTGGTTATCTGGCGCATACTGTCGCGGTTGAGGAAATCGCGCGGGCATCTGCGTCGGTATCTTTGTCTTACGGCGCGCATTCCAATCTGGCGGTCAATCAGATCAACCTGAACGGCACGCCCGAACAAAAATCCAAATACCTGCCCAAGATGTGTTCTGGTGAACATGTCGGCGCGCTTGCCATGTCGGAACCATCCGCAGGCAGTGATGTCGTGTCGATGAAGCTGCGTGCCGAAAAGCGTAATGATCACTATCGCTTAAGCGGGAACAAATACTGGATCACCAACGGGCCTGACGCCGAAACACTGGTGGTTTATGGCAAGACGGATATGGACGCGGGGTCCAAGGGGATCACGGCGTTTCTGATCGAAAAGTCGATGACCGGTTTCTCCACCTCGCCGCATTTTGACAAGCTTGGCATGCGCGGATCAAACACGGCTGAACTGATCTTTGACAATGTCGAAGTGCCATTCGAAAATGTTCTGGGCGAAGAAGGGCGCGGCGTTGCGGTCCTGATGTCGGGGCTGGATTACGAACGTGTTGTGCTTGCGGGCATTGGCCTTGGCATCATGGCCGCCTGTCTGGATGAGATCATGCCTTACATGGCTGAACGCAAGCAATTTGGTCAACCGATCGGGAATTTCCAGCTGATGCAGGGCAAGATGGCGGACATGTACACCGCAATGAATTCTGCGCGCGGCTATGTTTATGCAGTCGCCAAGGCGTGTGATCGGGGCGATGTGACCCGGCAGGATGCAGCGGCTTGCTGTTTGTATGCCTCAGAACAAGCGATGGTGCAGGCGCATCAGGCGGTGCAGGCAATGGGCGGTGCGGGATATTTGTCTGATAACCCGGTTGGCCGTATTTTCCGCGACGCCAAGCTGATGGAAATCGGTGCGGGCACCTCCGAGATTCGTCGCATGTTGGTGGGCCGCGAAATGATGGCGGCAATGGCGTAGTCCAAGTGCCGCGCTGGCTGTGGTGGGCGCCCTTGGGCCTGTTGTTGCTGGGCGTAGCATTGGTTGGTTTGCGCGCCGGTTGGCGTGCGGCAACGATAACGGAGACGGATGTGATCACCCACTATGCGCAGCAGTATCTAAAGGAGGCGGGGAGTGCCGCCGTTCTGTCGGATTGCGTTGCCACGCCGGGTAAAGGGTTGCCGGGTATCTGGATCGTTGTGCGCTGTCGTCCAAAGGATATCGCGCAGAAGTATGAATATTACGTGAATCGGTTGGGCGGGCTGGAGCATCGTTCAGACCCCCGCCAGCCCTCGCGTGAACGGCCACAAACATGACGCTGCCGGGGTTAACAGAGGCGGGTGCATGGGACGTGCCAGAGCGGCTGAATATGGCCGCGCAATGCCTGTCCCAACCCGCAGAGCAGATCGCGATTGTAGATTTGACAGACGGATATCGGCGCGACGTCAGTTATGGTGAATTACACCGGATGGTGGATGAATTGGCGCGCGGATTGCTTGCCCGCATCGTACCGGGTGACCGGGTTGGCGTCTTGCTTAGTCAAAGTCCATGGTGTGCTGCAGCGCATCTTGCGATCTGGAAAATAGGTGCGATATCAGTGCCTTTGTTCAAACTCTTCAAGCATGACGCGCTGGCGTCACGGGTGTCTGACGCGGGCTGCGAGCTGGTCCTGACGGACCTTGAGGGGCGCGTGCTGCTCGGCGCTTTAGCGCAGGCGTGGATTGTGAATGAAGTTGGCGTGGCAGGCCCGGATGTGGTCTTTGCCGATACCGGCGCGCAGGATCCTGCAGTGTTGATTTACACGTCCGGCACGACGGGCAGTCCCAAAGGGGCGTTGCATGGCCACCGCGTTTTGACAGGGCACTTGCCGGGGGTGGTGATGAGCCATGACATGCTGGGCCAGCTCGGTGATTGTTTGTGGACCCCGGCGGATTGGGCGTGGATCGGCGGGCTGTTTGATGTGCTGATGCCCGGACTTGCGTTGGGTGTCCCTGTAGTCGCCGCCCGCATGGGCAAGTTCACGTCTGATGAGTGCATGAAGATCATTTCGCAAGCTGCTGTAAAAAATGTATTTTTCCCGCCCACCGCGCTTAGGATGCTCAAGGCGGACGGGTGCCGTATCGCGGGGCTTCGCTCTGTCGCGAGCGGGGGTGAACCGCTGGGCGCTGAGATGCTGGCTTGGGGGCGCACAGCGTTCGGCGGGCAGATCAATGAATTTTACGGACAAACGGAATGTAACATGATTGCAACGTCCTGTGGTGCCGCCTTTGTTGCGCGGCCCGGATGTATCGGAAAACCCGTGCCGGGGCATGCGCTTGCCGTGCTGGACGCGGCGGGCGAACCTTCAGCCGACGAAGGCGATATCGCTGTTCGGAAGGGATCGGCCGCGATGATGTTGGAGTACTGGCAGCGGCCTGAGGCGACCGCAGAGAAGTTTCGGGGACCGTGGATGCTGACAGGCGACAGGGGCATCTGGGAGGGCGATTATCTGCGTTTCATTGGCCGCGAGGATGACGTGATCACCTCGTCAGGCTACCGGATCGGTCCGGCGGAAATCGAGGATTGTCTGCTGACCCATCCATCTGTTGCGACCTGTGGTGTGGTTGGAAAACCCGATGCGTTGCGGACCGAGGTTGTGAAAGCCTATGTCGTGTTAAAGCAGGGCGCGGATGCAGATGCA
>Ga0115564_10001074_pt1 | contig 25808 bp, 7 predicted proteins | sample COGITO_mtgs_1105_7_FD_88680 | JGI IMG/M metagenome (GOLD analysis project Ga0115564, IMG submission 88680) | Pelagic marine microbial communities from North Sea - COGITO_mtgs_110523 | ecosystem: Environmental > Aquatic > Marine > Epipelagic | place: Germany:Helgoland, sampling site Kabeltonne...
ATTTGCGCCTTTACGTTGGCGTCCATATCGACCAAAGGCCGCGCACCGGACGCCGCAACCAGCCCGCCTGAACCGGCTTCTGTGGTCGCGTTGGAATAGGAATTACCACCCGCATCAACCGACATTTGCCCAGCATAGACCGTCACATCACCGATTAACGCGTTTGAGGTCGTGTTGGAGTTGGCCGTCGCTCGTGCTTCGCCAGCACCGATCAAGCCACCTGCGGCGGCATTCGATTCAGCACGCTGATCAACATTGCTGCTCGACGAAATGGAAATCTGACCGGAATACCGATCCGCTGTCCCGATCTTGGTGCCATTGACCAGTTGAGACACGACGGACTCCGTATTACCGACGGTCGCGCTGGTCGAGGTAACGCCAAGCAGCAAACCACCTGCCGAAGAATTGCCAATGGCTTCAACGGCATGCCGACCCGCGTGCAAAGCGCCCGTTTCACTCAGGATATCGAGCTTGCGAACGTGGAATTGGTTGTTTGTGCCGCCCGCAGACGCGGCAATCGTTGAACCAACGTTGATGGTCGTCGAGTTCGAGCCCATGGACAGGCCGGTTGAAATCGACATCCCCTCGGCCACGCCCTTGAGCGCCAATTGAGCCTTGGCCAAAATCTCCACATCCTGCGCCGTTACCGTCTGATAACCCTTCACATAAGCAGAAACATCGGGGTTCACGGTCATGATGTTGGATCCACCGGAATCAGCCAAAGCGGCCAGTCCCAGTGAAACGGAAATCGCACCCGTTTCCGTATAGAAATCCGGCTTCGAAATCGCATTGACCTTCAGGTTTCCCGTCAGCGACATCGTATCGTTCAAGCCGGTTCCCTGCAGGTAGGCAGAGACGGTATTGGTCAGTATAGTTTCCGTCTCCGCGCCAGAGCCAGCGATACTGAAACCAATACTGATCGAGGCTGCCAGAGATGCCGCCAGCGATGCTGAGTAAACCTTGCTGCTGTCATCCGCGAGAACCGAAACATCATTGGCGGTAACCGAGGAATCCTCAATATAGGCGGAAATCGTGTTTCCGATCTGGTTGTCCGCCTCGGAAACCGCGATTGAAACCGCACCGCCAAATGCCCCGAACGACGCCGCAATCGCCGCCGCACCAACAAAGCTGTCAATTTCGCTGTTATCGTAAGCCTCAACGTTGACGTTGCCGCTTGTGGCTACGGTCGAACCTTTGATGAAGGATTGCGCAGAGTAGCTGAGGACGTTCAAGGCATCCGAACCAGCCACCGAAACGGCCCCCGCGACGAACCCTGCGGCAATCGCAGCAGCAACGGAAATAACCTCCGCTTTGATCTTTGCCTTCTGGATCCGTGCAATGACTGAGACGTCGTTCGACGTGTGGATGTCACTGCCTTCGATGGACGCAAACACCCCGCCCAGACCGCTGGAACCGATGGTGTTTTTGGCATCGGAAAGACCGACACCAACCGCGATACCCACTTTACCGACTGAAATCGCTGCAGCAGCCGATACGATCAAAGCTCGGATTTCAGCAGAGCTTGTCGACTCAACTTTCAGATTTGCAGCACCGTTTCCACTGCCCGTCGTCCCCGTGACGGAAGACGAGATGCGGGAGTCAACCACACGGGCCGTCGCGCTGGAAGAAATGATGTTTTCAGCGAAGGCTCCTGCCCCTGAGAGGCTCAACGCAAAGACACCCGCGGAAATCGCGAGTGCGGCAGCAGCGGACGTTGCGTTGATCACAGCCTGATTGTGGGCCAGGACATTGATGTCCTGCGTGGCGGTGACGCGAGAGTCTGCGCCCTTCATGTTCAGAATTTCAGCGTTGACGGCCGTCTCAATCGTATTCTCTGCAAGCGAGACACCGACTGAAATTGCGACACCGGTCATACCGAAGCCAGCAGCAACCGCTGCGGCACCGCCGACGGCCCTTATGCTTGAGTTATCTGTTGCCTTTACGGTGATTGCATCGGCGGAAATCACCTTGTTGGTCGCACTGCTTCCGTCAATGTATGCCGAGATTGTGCCAGCAATCTTGTTGATGGCATCGACACCAGACCCAGCAGCCCCGATGCCAAGCTTTCCAGCCCCCAGCGCAACGGCGCCTGCAAACACAACACTCTTGATCGACTGCAGGCCATTGGCTTCGACGTGCAAGTTACCGACGGTTTCGACGGTCGAGGAACGGATGAACGCCGAAACCACACCACTGCCGGCTTGTTTTGTGCCGTTAATATCGTAGCCGATGTAGTTTTTGGCGATAGAGACACCAACACCGACACCAACACCAGCAGCCCCAAGACCAACGGCCGCTGAGACGGCGAGAACGGCAGAGGAAATCACACTTGACGATCTGGCATCGATCGTCACGTTTCCGACCGTAGGGGTGCTTAGGGTCGAATTTTCAGCAAAGGCCTGAATCGTCCCCCGAATAGCATTGGTTGAAACCGCCCCTGCGCCCGCAACAGCGAGTGCGCCCTTGCCTGCTGCTATCGCGACGGAAGCTGCCATAGAAATGGCGTTAATGGTGGACTCAGAGAGCTGGAACAATCCAGCTTTTTCAATCAGTTCCCAGCTATTACCCGCTTCATCGACAATCAGCCAGCCTGTGCCCTTTGACTCACGATCATCGCCCCCATACGTCGCGCTTTCGAGGGTCGTGATCCTCAGATCACCCACGAACGTGGCGAAGGGGGACAGTTGGATTTTCAGGTCGGCCAGAATGTTTTTGACCACGAGCTGCTCTAGCGCCGTGTATTCGTCGCCCGATCCGCTGCCGTTTTCATCGACATAGTTTTCCTTAACGGCCAAGTCGAGCTGAGCGCTGCTGATATTAAGGCTTCTGGATACCGCCGGCCCCATAGCCGACGTCAGGGGTAATTCAGGATTTGACGCCGTGATAAAGATACCAGCGTCCGTGGCAGACAGCACGGACGTGGTTTCACCCGCCGTCAGGGTGGCGTTGTCCACGTAGGCTTTCACGTCATTCGCGATCTCGTTGGTCGCAATCGAGACACCGATGGAAATGGCCACCCCAATCTTGCCAAAGGCAGCAGCCACCGAAGCGGCCAGAACGACCGAGTTGATGGTGGCGATATCATCCGCGTTTACCGAGATTTTGTAAGCGCCGACGGTAGAGCCCGACGAAATGTGAGCCGACACGTCTGTCATTATGACGTTGTTCGCAGCCGCACCAGCGCCAGACAGGGCAACCCCAATTTTACCCAAGGCCAAAGCAACCGATCCGGCGAGCGTGTTTGCCCGAATGGATTGTGTGTTTGTCGCGTCGACGTTAACGAGATCGTTGGCCGTAACATCGGACTGGTCGATCTTAGCTTCGACGGAAGAACCGCTTGTACCCTGATTGACCAGTTTCCACAGCGCGGTGTCGGCGTAGTCCTGCTGACGGAGATCGATTTTGCCGAAGCTTTGGCTCTTTGCGCCCGGCTCTCCGAGGGTGTTGCTGCTTTCGTCAACAGCTGCGCCAATGTACTCGTAAATATGCCCTGCCCGGACACCCGACAGGATCTTCACCCGTGTCGCCCTCTGACTCGCGCCGTCATCAGGATTCAGGCCATCGACGAGCGTTTCCGACAGAATGTAGTCGTCAGCGTTGTTAATATCATCGAACTGTCTTGCCAAAGCGCTGTCAGCAATCTGCGACACGCCAATATAGTTGTTGGCCAGCGCAACCCCGATGGATGCACCAACACCCGTTGAGCCGGCACCAACGGCGACCGAACCCGCCACGATGGTTGATGTTATGCTGCCGCTTGCCTTGGCCTCGACCGACACGTTGCCTTGAGCACCAACGACTGATCTCGTGCTTGCCGTATCAACAGGGTCGGTTGACCGGCCAATGATCGCGGCCAAGGTCGAAGAATTGATGCGGTTGGTCGCCTGTGCACCAGCCCCACTCAAGGCGAATCCCTTCTGCCCGAAGGCGACCGAGACAGATGCTGCTGCTGCTATCGCTGAGATGTTCGAGGTATCTTCGGCTTTTACCGTTACGTCTGTTGCGTTGGCCGTTACCTCTGCGTTTTTGCTGATCGTGGCTGAGGTCGTCCCCGTTAAGACGTTCGACGCCAGCCCGACCCCGATGGCCAGCGAAACTGCTTTCGACCCTATCGCTGCGGACACTGCTGCTGCTGCTGTCAGTGACGAAACGCTGCTGTTGTTGACCGCCTTAACCTCAACCGACTGCCCGGACACGCCGTTGCTGTCGCTCAACTTGCCTTCAATCGAAGCGATGGTCTGGGTCGCAATGATATTGGTGTTTTCTGCGCCCGTTCCAGACAGAGCTACGCCGCGCTTACCGCCCGCGATGGCGACAGCAGCGGCAAAAGTCTCCGCACGGATGGCTTGTAAATTTGATGCCAGAACGCTGATTTTACCCGCTGAGGACGCGGCTTTGCTCGTCTCAATGGCTGCTTTGACACGGCTCCCGGTAAGGGTGCTGCCAATGGTATTTTTCGCAATCGCGATCCCAACAGAAAGCGCGCCACCGTCTCGACCATCACCGATGGACAAGGAAGCCGATAAGATAGAAGCAGCAATCCCGGCCTGACTTGATGCTTCAACCGTTACATCTCCACTGGTCGTTACCGACGATTGAGCCTTTATCACCGCCTCAGTAGCTTGGTTGATGGTGTTCTCAGCGTAGGCACCAGCACCACTAAAGCTCTTGCTCTTATTGCCGCTCAGAGCAGCCGAAACCGATGCAGCAAAGGACGCTGACCGGATGGTGACCATTTGAACGTTCAGATCACCGTTCTCACCGGCTTTTAGCTCGAATGATCGGCCATTATCGACAATGGCCATCCAGGTATCGACACCGGTTTGGACCAGACGGATCGCGTCGCTCGCTTCGAGCTGTCGGTAGCCTGAATCCGCGACATTCAACGCGGCGTTGATCTCGCTTTTGAGCTTGTCAATGGTCGCCGAAGCACCGGCTTCAAGCGTGCTTCGACCCGCCAACCAACTGGCCAGGTCTGACACTTCGATGCTGGCTTCTGTCAGCTTGGTCGCGGTCAGATCGGCATCGTTGATTGCGAAGGTCTTGGCACCGCGGGTATAAGCGCCAACCGTCAGGGATGAAGCATCAATCGTCGCATCTTCGACCCACGCTTGGACGTCGTTGCTCACGTCGTTCAGTGCGATTGTAATGCCCAGCGCGATGGTCGTAGCCCCTTTGGCACCCAAGCCAAGCGAAGCGGACGCGCCACCGGCTAGCGCACTGATCGTACTGTCATCAAAGGCGCGAACCGTGATGGCTGCGGCCTGTATCGAGCCCGATCCGAGGCTTTTGCCCTTAATGTAGGCCTTAACATCTGAAGCGATTTTGTTTCGTGTGAACGTGCCTGCGCCACCGGCATTTTGCGATGTTCGACCCGCAGCAACAGAGACTGCGCCCGCAAGAACGACCGATGAAATATTTGACGTATTCAGCGCATCAACAGCGATTGCTGGTCTGGCAATCGTATCAATTTTGGTTTCCGAATTGGAAATGATGGCCGACGTTTCCTGAGCGTCTACCTGAAGTCCCTGCTCTTCCCACAGAGTCTCGTCGGTAAAGTCTTCAATGGAAAGGTCGACTGTCTGGCTTTGGTTTTCCCCAATGTATTTATAGACACGCCCCGCCAAGGCACCGTCCGCAACCACGACAACTTGAGATTTTAGCAGGGATGTGACTTCCTGATCGCTTTCTATTGCGCCGGCAGGAACCGACGCTGGACCATCCCAACCGATGAAGTTGTCGGCAACCGAAATGCCGATCGCAATCGACTTTGACGACTGCGTCCCCAAGGACGCGGCAACAGCGCCAGCGACCACTTTGGCCGAAATAGCCGTCTCGGTTATCGCCCGAACGGTAACGGAAGGCGCTTCCAGCTTGACGTTATGGATCAGCGCCTTTGACGTGCCCAGCAGCGTGTTGACCGCAATGGCACCACCCACCGACACGGACGTGGTTGCCCCGGTGCCCAGCGCCACTGACGCCGATACAGCACTGACAACAGCAGAAATCGAGCCCTTCCGCTGTGCCAAAACAGTGATGCTGGTGTCGCTCCCGATCGTCTGCGTGGTAAGCCCGGTGCCGAGGATTTGAGCGCTGGCATCATTACGAAGGACGTTGCGCGCCATCGCGATCGCAGGACTGAACGACTTCACCTTCTGCGCACCAACAGACAGCGACACGGTTGAAGCCGTGTTGGTTGAGGCGATTGTGCTTTGGTCTATCGCCGAAACGGTCATTCCACCGACCGCCGATGCCGAAGAATTCTCAATTTTCGCTGACGTGACGCTCGTCCCGCGGTTGAGCGCAACGATCGGCGCAAAACTGACCGCATTGGACTTCATCAGCGAAATCGATGTTGTGAACGATGCGTTGCTGATCTTGGAATCAAGGACGTTTTTGTTGGTCGCCAAGACGTCCAACGTGCCACCCGAAGAAATCTGACTGCCCTCAACCGACGCTATTGCGGCGTTAGGCTGAGGGTCCGACAACAGCACACCAAACAGCGCACCAACCGTGCTGGTGAAGATGTCCTGCATCTCCGACCCGATTGCGTTGAATGCCAGCGTGACCCCGATCGACGTTGAGTTACCGGCACCCTCCACTTTCGTATCCAGCTTTATGTCGCTCAGGAACGCCGTTTCGGTCAGGGCATCGACCTTGATGTGACCGGCGGAATCCAAAGTCGTCAGCTTTGAATTGAGAACGTAAGTGATGGCCGAGCTGTTTGCATAGTTTGATGCAACCGTTGCTGAATAGGCGCCAATCGTCGCCACACCGGGCTTTGTGTTTGGTTTACTGGGATCGGCGGCTTGGTTGCTTCCCGTGAAGAAACTCCCGCCATCAGATGAGACAGAGCCGACGATCGTTGCGTCAAAGTCTGCCTTGGAAATGCTGGAGACCTGGATCTCGCCTGCTGAGGAGTCAACGTCAGCATTGGCTATGACACTCACGGCATCGCTGAGGACGTGGTTGAATGAGAACAACAAGCCTGCTGCCTTGGACAGCGACGATGTTACGTTGAGATTTACAAACGGGATATTGCTGATTGAGGAGAATGGATCATTCGGCGTGACCAATTCCCAATCAGAACTGTTTGAATAATCAATAGCTGCAAAGTCGATCGGAGATTCGACGACATCGCCAATGTATTTGTATTGCTCACCGACGGCGGCCGGCGAATTGTAGCCCGCCAGATTGGAATTATCTTGAGCCGTATATCCAGCGACGATTTCGACGACTGAGCCGGCTTCGACAGCGCCTGAAGCACTTGAGTTTGAAAGGAAGTCATACGCACTGGAAAGCTCGTTCATCTTACTCCAGCGTGTTGTGTCGGCGTAATCCTCTGCCCCAAAATCAATCTCTGCGTAGTCCCAAACCAGCTGCCATTCAGCGCTATTTGCATAGTCAATATTCGATAGATCGGCGTTATTAATATCGGCATCGCCAATGTACTGGTAGCGCTGACCTGCTCCAGCCACAGCATTTTCAGCAATTGCCGAGTCATAACCTGATGGATTGTAACTAATTCCTACAAGTACAATCTCGTCTTTTTTGACAGTCTTGTTTGTTTCAAGTGTTGTGTATTTGAAATTGATGAATTGATATACTTCGCCAGAACTAAAGTCATCACTGGAAACATTGTCAGATATGTAGACATTCTCGCCAATCTTTACACCAGTCCGGTTTCCCGATTCAGTTGTGTAGTCGTGAGCATTGATTTGCTCGCTGGCAAAGGCATAGATCAGATCATAAGCAAACTGGTTTACTGTCTTGGATTTAGCCTTGAATTCGTTTGAAGAACTAAACGTGGCTTCATCTGTAGCTTTGACCACCACGTCACCAACAGCAGCAACAATCACCTCCGGCGCGGAACCCGTCGATAACGTCCAAGAGCCCGTCAGGAAGTCTGTGCTGGCGAGATCGACAAAGCCGCCTTCGCCCGAGTATTCATAGATTGCGCCAAGGCTGTTTTCGACACGGTCGCCCGCCGTTAACCAGTGCATGTCCTTTGGCGTCGCTTCGACCGTGGCAAAGCTACCGATATTGACCCCATCAATCAGGGAATAGTGCGCGGTCCCGACCTTTGCGATCGCACTGCCGGCGAGCTTGTTTGTTGCCAGCGTGAGTGACCCGGCGGTGCCCTCAGCGCCCTTGAGGGCACTCGCGTTTGATTGGGTATCGTTGTTGTTGTTCGCGATTAATTGCGCCTTGTTCAGGGCAGTAACTGAGAATGAAGCCGCGGTTACGCCACCCTCGCTCAGAGCATTGGAGTTGATGAACCAAGCTTCAGCGTTCATGGGCCGCAAGCCATTGCCATAGGCGCTATACGTCGGCGAAATGAAGGTCTGCGATAGCGACGAAATAATATCGATGGGCAGCCAGCCGACACTATTGAACGCCAAAGCAATACTACCGGCCGTATCGCCTGAACTGGTTTCAGCTGCGTTATCGGCTTTGAGCGCGGACGTGTTGGTGGCCGTGATGGAAATCGCACCGCTTGTCCTGATATCCGCGTCTATGACAGAGCTAGAGACCGTGCCGGTTGTCGCGTTCGTTACGATAATCCCGCCGATGGCTGTCGACACGCCTCTACCCGTGAAACTGCCACCAGATGAGCTGACGGCAGCATTCATTTTTGCGTCGAGTTCTGTTTTGGCGTTGGCTTCAACCATGACCGCGCCACCTGCGGTCACGTCTGTGTTTTTCAGCAGCGCAGAAACGTTGGATCGCAAATCATTACTCGAGAACGCAAAGCCAATCGACCGGGACTTAGACGTGGTCAAATTCCCCAGACTCTGCAGCGCAAGTGTCTCTTTCTGCCAAAGCCCCTTGTCTAGGAAGTCCGTATTATTGAGGTCGACCTGAGTAAGATCGGTAAGATCGTCACCAAGGTAACGGTAGACACCGTCCGCCGATGCATAGGTATCGTCGGTTCGATAATCGTCGGGAACCCGGACCGTATCGCCGAATTCAAGGGCGATCATCTGCGCTCCCGTCGCACTCGGTTGCGCCACCCAATCCGCCCGTCTGAACCCATTATCCAGCTCATTTATCACAGCGATGCCACCGTCATTGACGGTTTCCTGCGAGTTGATGAAAGAGGTTATGGACTTGATTCGGGATTCTTCATCCGCCTTGATCGTAACGGTGCCGTTTGTCGCCCCAATCGAGTGCGTTCCGTCTGTGCTGGCGATGGTCACGTCGGTCTCGGTCGCCAGCTTGTTGGTGCTAAACACCACACCAATGGCCAGACCACTCGCGCCGACCAATGCTTTTGCCGTCGATTTACTCGCGTTGATAAAGGTCGCTTCAATCCGCTGAACAGAAAGGGCTAGAGCCGAAACGTTTCCGCCGGCAACGATCGACGTATCCAGCAGCGCAACTTGAGCGCCGGATACATCCGTGTCCCGGCCAACACTATTCCCGGTCAGGGTCTCCGCCAGATTGAACAGCCAGTTACTGGTGTCCCACCCAATGGCGTTGAAGGCACCATTGAGGACAATGGACTGATTGCCTGAACTGCCAATTGCATCTGTTTTAGCAAGCAGAACCGAACTGTTTTCTGCCCGAATGAAAACATCGCCATCCGCGTTATCCAGCACCGATCGGGTCAACGTGACATTAGCGTTACTGCGGACCATGTTCGTTGCAATTGTCATCGCGACAGCCAGGTCGGTCCCGGATCCCCAAGTACTGCCGCCCGACGATGAAACATCCGAGGTGAGGGTCGAAATCAGTTTTGCGTCCGCCAGCGCCTCAACCGTAATCGCATCCGCTGCAGAAGGGGTCTGAACGTCGAAATCACTACCATTGGCAAGTAAGGTCGAAGCCGCGCTGGCACTGTTCAGATCCGAACCATTGTAAACGAGGATGTCGCCGGCGCTAAAATCACCAATCGCAGTGTTCAGAGAAATGCGGTCGTTCTGCTTCAAGAGCAGCGTGTCCGCTTCAGTGTTGACGGTGTGGGCCACCTGCGAAGTGAGCGTGGTGTCCATCACCGAAGCGGAAACTGCGGCATCGACCTCATTGGTTGCGAGGCTTATCCCGACCGAAGAGCTGTTTGACGGTGCCAGATTACCCCAATTGCTAAAGATGGCATCCAGACCAGCGCTATCCAATACGCGTTCCCAAACGCTCGTATCGCCGCTGAGATCAGCAGAGATCAGGGCGCCGAGGTCGGTCGCCGTCTCTGCGGCAACACGTTCACCATTCGAATCTTCAGCGCCGATATATTTGTAAGTCTGCCCCTTTTCCGTTCCCACCAAAGAGTCAGACGCGATGTAGACGTAATCGCCAATCGCTAATTCTTTGCTGCCCGATTTTGTCGTATAGTCGACGTTGACTTGGGTGAGTTGCGCCCCAACCCGCTTGAAAGCGTCCATGTTGTTTTCAACGACAGTGGAGACTTCCAAATCGATCTTGGAATGCAGATAGGCGGTATCGACCGCCTTCACGGTAATAGACTGACCCGCCACGGCCGAACTGGTGTTGTCCGTGACGTCCAGCCAATCAGGATCGGTGTCGACATTGGCTAAACTGATCGTTGTCCCCACAACCAGACTGAAATCAGCAGCAGAGGGCGACGGTGCGTCTGGGTCTGATAGAACCACGTCTATGACATTGGCCTGCTCGACCCCCAGAAGGCTGGTGCCATCATCCAGAGTGATGAGCCATTTTTGCCCAAGGGTGTCCGTGACTTGCCACTGTGCAAGACTGTTAACAATCTCCACACTAAGGGGGGTCGTCAGGGCTATGTTTTCTGAATCAACCTTCTGGTAACTGATGCTTGCTGCGTCAAACGCGTTTGCAAGCTTCGTGATGAAGGCCTGATCTTCGGTTGCATCGTTAGGCTCAATTTCCGCGTCAGTGGCGACCGCCGCGTCATCGAAATTGGCTGCCGTAAGCGTCGCGTCATATTGCGCCAAATCGGTCGCGAGCTGTTTACCGTTGTAAACGATGATCTGGTCAGCGGTGAAACCGCCCCAGTCCTGCGCCAGCTTAATTTTCTGACCGATGTCGACGTCATCAATTCTGACTTCTGATGAATAGTGTTGAATGACGGTCTCATTTTTGGGCGCCCCGACATAGGTGTAGACTTTATCGCCCTTCGCTACGGTGGTTCCGTGTTCTAGGATTATGACGAAGTCACTGTAGTCGTAGTCGGCCGTTTGGACGGTCTTTTGAGAAATCCAAGCCTGCGTTTCACTCGCGATGCGATTGGTCGCCAGAACAACGCCAACGCCCCACCCCGATGTTCCGTACTTGAGTTGCTTGGCACCGCCGAGTTTCTTCTCTGACTTTGTTCCATCTGAAAGGGTCTCGCTCCCGAAACCAAACATATTCTCAGTGCTGGAACTTGAGCCGCTGCGGCTTTGAGCCAAAAGTCCATCAAACAGCGCGCGGTCGTTGGTGGCCTCAGACTTACCCACGTTACTGACAACGGCATCAATAAGGTTGACCCGATGAACACTTAATATGCCGGTGGCTGCATCCGCCTTGATTTGCAATTTTTGGCCGGACTTGTCCGTGACAAGCCAGAGCTTGAGGTCTTCAAGGACTTCTACGTGCAAAGGAAGGTCGTAGGCCTGTCCCGCGTCGTTTGCAGCCTCATAGCTAATGCCGGCTGCGGTGAAAGCCGTCGCAAGCTTCCCGATAAACGCCGCGTCTTCCGTAACGTCGATCGTGCCTTGTTCGGTCTCTGCGACGTCATTGAGGCCTTCGGCTGTTATGGCGCTATCGTGCTGCGCAAGGTCATCTGCAATCTGCTCTGCAGACTCTGCTATAACCTCGATGTTGCCGTTTCGAGCATTGACACTAGAGTTTTCAATATACGCTTCAGCACCGACGGGACTGGCTTCGGCTAAATAACCAGACCCGATCAGCGCTTCCGGCAATTGGAAGGCCAAATTTGTATTCTCATAGCCAACGGTGTTGTAAGCGATAATGCCCGACGCAAGCCTTGCTTTCGAATCGTTATTACCATTACTGCTGTTGGCCCCATCCGTTGTTGCAATCATGTCTGTCTTTGCGACAGCCGACAAAACAGCCAGATTGAACGCCTTGACGCGAATATCTCCACGGTGGGAATTTAAGGTTGAAGCCAAAACGAAGGCTGTTGCTTTTGAATTCAGTTGATTGGTCGTCAGGGTGCCGCCAACAGTAAGCTCACCATCCAATGAGCTGTTTTCCAAGGCTGTGAGTGTCGCCTGCTCACGCGCTGTAACTGAGATGCTGCCGTCTGCTTGAACCTCGGATTGCTGAATGAAGGCTGAAGCGCCGCCACGGGCAATATTGCGAGCAATAATGACGGAATAGGCTCCCCCGCTGCCACCCTCGAGCTGCATCCCTCTAATCGCCATGTTGGCAATGGAATCATCGATCAGGTTGGTTTCATTTTGCTCAAGCCATAGGTCTCGGGTGTTCGTTGCAAAGAGGCTTTGCTGACCTAAATCCCGTACCATTTCCTGACCGAGGTACTTGTAAACCTTACCCCGCATTGCAACCTTGGCGATTTCTGTCTGGTCGCCGCTGTTGGCCGCAGCCTCATCACCGAAGTCCGAAGCGATGAGAACACGTTCGCCAAAATCAATGTTCTGGTTGCCTGACTTGGTTGTGTACTGATACGAATCCTGGATCTGGTTGGCGAGCTTATTGATCAGGCCAAAGCCTTTATTGAGGAGCGCCGTCCCCAAGTCGTTCTGTGAATCAGCCGACGTTTTCATGACGCTTCGACTGTTCAGGACCATGCGATCGCGTGCTGCGACGCTCACGTCACCGGCCGCTGCGATCAACGGGGAAGAGACATTGACGATCGATGCTCTTGCTTCGCCCGCGACCATGTTGGAGGCCAAGAAGCCCTGTGCAGCCTCCGCTGAAGCACCGGCAAAAGCCTCAGCCTTGGAGGTTGCGTCTGAATTGAAAAGCGCGTTGAGCACCACAGCATTGTCAGCGGTAACAGAGACGCCCCCATAACCTGACACGCTACTGCTGGAAATGACGGCTTCGGCATCTGAAGGATCCGGCGTGGAGTTAGTGGTGCCGACCAAGGCATCCAGGGTGGCCACGCCATAATTTGTGAACTCATAGCCGATGGTGTTAAGAGCCACAAAGGCACCAAAAGCCGATCTCGCGCTGCCAATGGCCGCTTTGTTTTCTGCATTGAGCGTCGCAGCGTTGACCGCCGTAACGGTGACGTTGTCGGCAGATGACGAAACGCTGGAGTTCGTGCCGATCTCTGCTTTTGCTCCCCCACGCAGGCCGTTGGCGACGATGAACCCACCAAAGGCGACTGAACGACCCGCCGCACCTTTCTCTCGTGGGTTTTTAACCCAGTCCTTGCCGCCGTCGCTCTCGACGCCCATGTCGCCTTCAGAGTAAAGTTTGGCATTCTGAGACGCGGAGACGAGGACTTCACCGACCCCCTCAACCACAGAGTTGGAAATGGTCGCCTCCGTGGTGGTTTCCATCTCATTCCGAGCAAACATGGCCCCGACGCCAACGCTATTTGACTTGTCGGTACTCAGACCCCCCGGAACAATTTCTGTTTCCAGAACAGGTTGCCAGTAGTCTGTATCGGTGAAATCGACACTGGAGAAATCAAGGTCGACCTCCGTTCCACCGAGATACCGGTAGACTTTGTTGGGCTCTCCCCCTCCACCATTGGTCGAGGCGAAGTTCCACGTTGTCCCAACGCGGTCGCCAAACTTGACTTTATAGAGTCTGTTCGCGTCATCACGCGGGTTATCGAACAGGTCAGCGAGGAACCCGTCCTGATCAGAATCACGCCGAGAGGACGTGTCCTGCCACCGTTTTGTGTCGGTGTAGTCCTCTGTCTTGAGGTCGATGTTACTGCCGTCAGTGCCCACCCAGCGATAGACAGCGCCAGCTTCGCCTGTGCTCAACTGCGGCGTGCTTCCCGAGGTCGGGCTTGTGTACCCACCGGACAAAAGAACCGTGCTGCCCTCTGTCAGAGTCACGGTATTTGTAACGTCCGTTGAATCATCGATCTTGGTAACGGCAGCACCGTCTGTTCTGTACGTCGCGTGGTAAAGATTTCCGCCGTCAGTCGTGTATTTCGCCGGGGTCAGTTGGCCGATCTTTTTGCCAATCGCCGTCAGTGCTTTGTCGGAGTAGTTAATCGAGGAAGCGACGACTTTATTGGCGGCGAAGACCGTTGAATTGTCTTCGGCCTTTACAACAACGCTCCCGGTGCCAGCCGCTGTATCGACTGTTCCAGCGCCCGTTGAAGCGACTTTGTAAGTCCCTTGTGCATTTTCAATGATTGCAATGGTGCTTGAGTTCACCTTTGAACTGGAAAGAAGCAGAGAGAAACCAAAACTGGATGCATACTTTTTTGATAGATCCGCAGAATTGCGATACCAGAAGTTGCTGTTTGATTCTGATTTGGCGATGACCGATGCGCTGGCATTGATCATCGATCGGTTCTCAGCACGAACGCTAACCAGCCCACCCGCGACAACATTAGAACCGCTGATTCTGGCAAGCGTTGCAAAGTTGGCTTTTGAATCGTTGAAAGCTGCGCCAATGATGGATTCTGACGCGACCGCTAAGAACCCCGTTAAATCAAGCGTATAGCCGATTAAGTTGAAAGCGAGGGAAATGCCGACGGCTCCACCACCGCCGCCAATCTGATCCGCACCACCGCGCGTATCGGCACTGACCACCAGGTCGTTGGTCGCCAAGACCAAGACTTCACCAGCGGTCGTCTGAACGTCTGCCCCCGTTGTGATTTCGCTGATCACGGAGCCCGAAATCAGATTGGTTGCGAAATTCGACCCCAACGAAATCCCGTTGGCTAAGAGATTTGGACTGGTCGTTCCACCTTCAACAAGACTTCGTGCTTTGGCTTTTGATAGAATTGTCTGCGCATTATTGGCTGTGAGGCTGACGTTGCCCAAAAGCGTGCTCTTGACCACGCCGCCAACAATCCTCGCCGTTACATCTTTAGCAACGTCGTTAACCGCGTAGGTGTAGGTGATATCAATGCCTGTAAGACCGCTGCCGATCAGGTACAAATTATCCGAAACACTTTTGATTTCAGATGTGTCTTGAGCGAGGATTACAATAGCCCCAGACATCTGAATGTCCGCTGAAGTTATCGTAACGGACGTGGTCCCCGTCACGCTCGTGCTTACGATTTTGGCGACGGCGCTATAGTTAGAGCTGTTGTAGGCTAGGATATCAGCGCTCTCGCCTTTGAGGATCGCGCCGTTGATGATGACGTCTGATTTATCCGTGGTTTCGAGCTTGGCAGAGCCGACAAAGGACGCCCGCACCTGTATTTGAACATCACCTGAGTTATTGGCTTGAACATAAAGTTTACCGGAAGTGTCAGTGCCAATTTGGGCGGCTGTCCCGATATCAACTTTAGTTTCTCGATCGACCGTCAAATCCAGCAGGCTCGCAGCGCTGAAAACACCGTCATCGATCACGGTGCCAATGCCGGTTTCGGCATTCTCTGGACCCAACTTTATGTCAATGTCAGTAACATCTTTAGCGATGATGACGCTTGTCGTTGTCGCATCAATTCCGGTATCTGGTGATGACGTGGCGCCATAAGAAATAATCGCGCCGCCGGCAACGGTGACACTTGATCTACTCTTGGCCGTCGCGCTCATTTTCGCGACCGCAGCCTCGCCCTCAACCTCGATATCAATGGAGGTGTCGGCTTTTATTTTCACAGCCGCGCCAGCAGAAATAACAGCGGCACTGCCAACACTTATACCGGCCTCAACATTGGCGAGCCGAGCGGCTGAATCGAACGCGTAAACAACGTTGCCATTAATCTTGGCAATGTTTGCCGTAACGGATGACAGCGCAGAAAGCAAAACATCGCCAGTCGCGTAAATCTTACCGTCAACAGTCACGCCCGATTTGCGGACAGTATCAGCCGTACTGAAATTAGTCGTCAGCGTTGACAGGCTCGTATTCGCATCGCTGATGATCGCAAGATTGTTTTCTGCCTTCAGCTCAACTTTAGCCAGCTCACCACCCAGACTACCCAGTGACGCACTTTCACCTAAAACAATCTCTTCTGTATTGACGGTGATGGTGAGCGCAGAAATGTCAGCATTAGACACACTGGTGTTAAACGCGTTGATCTCCAGCTTTACGTGATCGGTGGGGCTGGTGATTGTGAGTGCGCTTGTGGGAACGTTAAACTCCAGGCTCTCAAAGGCGCCGCTGTAGTCCGTATGGGGGCGCAGGACGAGATCGTGGACACCCGTGCTGTCTGCTTCAAGAACGGCTGTGTAGGAATCATAGGAGTCAGCATCGAGCTGAATCGATATGGAACCGACATCAACTGGCTCAATTGAAACCGGCTCCAAACCTGTGAATTGAATGGTTTCATCGTCCAGAGACAGGATGCCAGACGTCTCTCCGGTCGCCTGATACGCCACACTTGAAGCCGCTTTGTTGGCGATCAGGGTGTCATACCCGGCATCACCACCATCAAGGATGCCTTCCAGCGTCCCCTCTTCATTGAGGACGAAGGTATCGTTGTTGTCTGCCGCACCAGCAAGGTTCTGAATGTCATTGAAAGTAACCTGAATGACGCCGTCAGAAGCTGTTCCCTGATTCTCACCATCGATGGTCCAGCTGGTGTCCCGCTGGGTATCGAAAATGATGTTGTTCGTGCCTTCGCTACCATCAAGAATGATCGACAGGGACGCCGATTGATCGAGCGTCGAGGATTCAATTCGGAACGAGTCATCACCCAGCGAGCCCGTGAGCTGTACCGCGGAGATATCTGCCAAATCGCCGAATGCCAGGACCGTCCCGCCTTCGTTGTCCAAGATCTGGATACGGGCTTTTTGGATCGACTGACCGTTGACCTCCTCCGTCTCGTCAAACAAGCGGATGAGCAGGTCGTTGTTTCGAATATCGCCATCAGGATCGGCGAGATTCAGCGCCATGATGTCGGCGTTCAGCAGGATACGTGGTTCGAGCGTATCGAGCTCAAGCTTTTTAGCCTGCGAAAGGCTTTCTTTGAAATCAGCTCTATTCGCAAAATTCCGCTTCAGATGCTTATCCAAAAGCTTCTTGAAGGGAATTTTTGGTATGCGCTTAGGTAGCTGCTTATTGAATGGCACTGACATCGTTTTTTTTCCGCAACGCATTGCTGGCTTTTGGCTTTATGCGTCCGTCGCTGGTGTCACGCCTACCTCCTCATCAATGATATGAGAGTACCGGGCTAAACACTGACCATCATCAACGAATGTTCAATGGATCGAACGCATTTATCGAAAAAATAGGATGCCGTTTAACCGTCAGAAGTCCTAGTGCTTTCAGTGTTGAATTAAGTAAATTCTCAACAACAACGTAATTACATTCATTATTATTCGCCCAATGATGATTTTTTCTTAAAAAAACCACCTAAAATTACCTTAAGCAGGCTGCCTCTTGTATTTTGATACAAAAATTGACCAAATCGCACTGATTTATGAGGCGCATAACATACTGATAATAAATGCGAATCAACATCAACTCGGATTTTTAATGGCGTATTCTTGTATTTAGATCAAAAACCGTACGTGCTACATCAATGACCGCACCAATTGATTTATCCAATGATTGCGTGGCGTCGATAATGGCGTCAGCCAAGATTGGCACACGCTCCTGCTGTAACAAGAAAAGCGGACGCACGACCGCTGGGTAAGCGGCAAGGTAATTTGACACCCAATCAAATCGCTCTGGCCCAGAATCTAAATCCAAAAATTGCTTCAGCTTTCGCCCAAGTGCCAGATCGCTGGGGCAATCGAGCCAAACCTGAAACCCGATATGAGGCGCGCATTCGGGCAAGGCGCGACCCAGTGGTGAATCCAATATCACCGGCCCTTGCTGCGCGGCGCGGTCGATTGCCTTGGTTAATCCGGGCGCTTCGATTTCCGCGAAATCAGCGCCGCCATCGAGCCAAAGCATGAGCTCGTCCAAGGGGGTCTGCGTGATTTGCTCGTATTGATCATAGGCCACGATTGTCGCGCCGGTGGCTCGTTGAATGGCCTTACAAAGGGTTGTTTTGCCAGAGCCAGGCACGCCAGAAACGGCAAGGACGGGCGAACGTGTCATGCGCCGTTTCCTTCTTGGGTTTTGTTGAGCGTGAGGATGAAAAAGCCGGTATCAATATTAACCTGAACCACCCGACCCACCTGAGCCATGCCCGACGCCGCCTCGACGTACCAGTCAGGGTGGCGGTAAAAGCGGGTAAATGCCGTGTTGTGTGCGTTTGCGATGGACAGCGGTAGTTCATCAAAGCTCGACGCCTGTCGTTCGACAATCACGAGCGCGCCATCCTTCGCCAAATGCTCCAGCGCCTCTAACAAGAAGGCTCGCGCCAGCTCATCGGGCCAATCATGCAGCATGGACTTGAAAACGATGACATTGGGGACTTCATCGCGAACCAGCGGCAGCGGGTCGAAACGAATGTCGCCAGAATGGAAAATCAATCGATCACTCATGGCCTCTGGCGGCAAGAAATCCGGCACGTGCGCCACGACCCCCGGCAAGTCAAAAACAACCGCACATGCCGTTGGATTTTGCGCCAACAAGCCGGCAGAAAACAAGCCAACGTTGCCACCGATTTCAAGGACGCGGGCCGAAGTCGGCAGCTTCACCTCCGGCAAGAGCGCGTGATTTTCACGCCTTGAGCAATAGGCCAAATAGCGTATCCAAGCCTGAACCCGCTCGCGTCTGCGCGGCGATGAAGACTCAGCATCTGCATAATTGAAAAAACCAAAAACGCGGCTGGCTTCTGGAATATCGCCCTCTTTGGATAAGAAGAAAGCACCGTGTTCCAGCATATCCGCAGCCGCCATGGCTTGGAACTCGACTTTGCTCTTGTTCTCGGGCGTTGCAAGCCTCTCGATTGCGTGGCGGTCCGGAAGAAATTGGACGCCTTCAATTCTGCCCAACCCAAGCTCTTGCAGCGTACGCCAAAACGCCATCGAGAAGGAGCGATCCTCCAAGGCAAAGCCCCCCGCCTCTGCGCCCAGTAAATCAACCCACAAGTCGGTATCAAAAGCCGCTTTCACGCAACTGATCGAGGCCAGAGACTGACTCCAATCAGGAGAAAGCGGTTCAGTAACTGAAGGAGACACGACACCGGTGCCCGGCTGGAATTTTGTAGTCCGCATTGGCGAGCGTCACTTCAATCGAAAATGTTCCACTGGCCGCTTCGAATATCCAGTCAATCGCAGCGACTTCCCCCTGAAAGTCACCAGAAAAGGGCTCCTCAGGCACAACGAAGGCAGGCCCACCGGTTTTGACGAAGTCATAGTATTCGACCGGCAGGATGGTTTTGACCTTTAGCGGATTAATTTTGGCGATCGTGTAGAGAGGCGTATTTTGATCAACGTATTGACCCACGCTCCGCAGTTTCTCCGTCACAACGCCATCCATCGGACTGATCACTTGGTGAAAATCCATACGGAGGTCGGACATCCGCAACTCAAGACCCCGAATTTCCTGCTCAAATTGCCGAAGCTCAAGTTCCTGTCTCGCCAGTTCAAGCGAGGCATTTGCCTCCTCCAGCTCATACTTCGAATTAGCATTGGCCTTAACCAGCGCAGCCAACCGCTCCACACGACTTTGCCGCAACTCAACCAGAAATTCGGCGGATCGAATGCCCAGATCATTCGCAGCACTCGCTTTTGCGATGCCGTTCTGAACCTTCTCCATCCGTGAATCGAGTTCGGCCAAAACCTGACCTTTCTGCACCCTATCTCCCAACGCGACATCCATGGTGGACAGAATACCCCCAATGTTACTGGGTAAGCTGACAACGTCGGATGGCTGGATGATGCAGGGAAAACCACTGTTTTCGTCTGAAATTTGACTGGCTGCAGGGCTGGAAAAAACTAGGCTTAAAAGGATCAGCAGTCGGGCTAAGGGAAAATGCATAAGGGTCCGGCCTAAAATCTGAGGGTGGTTCCAATTCGACCTTCCTGACTCATGAAATCAAAATCTCCATAAATACTCAGGATAGATAGATCATAGCTTGCCGCGATCGTAACCCGCCGCTCTTCGTCGATCGTGCCCGACACTGAAAATTCGTCGGCGTCATAGCTGGCCGAAAGCAGGTAGCTCGGGCCATAGAATGTTTGGTTTTTTGCGGCCGGCGTGATGGCTTCGGCATACAGACTGAGCGAACCAAGATCGAGCTCGCCTGTCAGCCCAATATCGTCTTCTGAATCGAGCCCAATCTGCAAAGACACCAAATCGCCACTGTAGCCAGCCGCGAGTTCCCATCCCTGCGTGCTTATGATGGGGTGGTTACTGAAAGGGTGGAGGTCCAGACGGATATCGAAACCGGCAAAGACCCCTCCCACTTGCACCATGCCATGAGCAAGCAGCTCATTCGGATCTTCAAGATTCAGGGCAAGACCGGGTCTGACCGCGTAATTGGACGCTCCTTGGTAACTCAGCGTCAGGTCCGTCCCCATGATCTCAGCTTTTGGGTCCATACGTCCGATGGTCGACACGCTCCCGGCTTCACCAGAAGACGTCAGTGACACCATACCAAAACCACCTTCAATGAAGATGTCCGCGTGATCCCGGACGAGAACTGCATCTTGAGCGAGGTCTAGGTAGGCTTTTGTATCTGTCCGTCCGGCGAGGCACGCCGCGCCGAGGACCAATTTGTCAGAGCGATGGATGGTGTGGACCGACATGAAAGGCCCTTGGAAAATTTCAGCACCCAACAACTGCACGTCATCCGAAGTCCCGCTGTCACCATAGAAGGTGACATTGTACTGGCTCACCATAACCGCGCTTGGAATCGTCGCTGAGATTAGATCGGGCGCGGTCAGTTGAATGCCCACCACGGGCGAGCCATGAGAGCCGAAGTATTGGAGCGTCGTCGTACCTTCCAAAGTGGCTGTGGTGGCAGGCAAAACGGTGCCCGCCAAGGTTCCAGCGATATGGAACAACCGCCCCGGCACAAGCCAACCCTCGCTCGGCAAACTTTGGAAACTCCCGATGTTTCCCGTCAGCTGGGTCACGCCAACAACGGTATCGACCTCCGTCAGCTGGAAGCTCGGGTTTCCAACGCCAGCAAAGTTCGCCTTACCGGCCAACTTGCAGATGGCGGCTGTTTGCATGGAAAGCTCAAAGGCGTAGGCCGTTTGTCTTTCGCTGACGCCAATCCAGTCAGAGGCAATTTTTACAGCAACGATGCTGTCGTTGCTCAGTGCGTCACCGCCAGAGACGGCGTAGACCGCGCCTTGGATATTCGTTCTGCCGGGTGCTGTTGCTTTCGCGAGGTAGTCCCTGCCCCCAAGGGAGACGTAGGGAGATATCTGAAGCTCTTTAGACGTAGCGAAGTTGAGGCTGGCTCCATAATTCAAACCAGCGTCCGTGGAACCTTCCATGCCCAAAGAGACACTGATGGTCGAGCGTGTTGCGCCAAAGGAAAGGGGGTCGCTTTTCTCAACGCCGAAATCCAATTCCAACTGAAGCGTGCCCCCAAGGACCACGTCAAGCGCAAGGGCCTTCCCTGCGCTTGGCAGGGTAAGTAGAGACGAGAAGATGAGAACACGCTTCAACATTTTGCAGCCTTTGCTCTTGCGGCAGCAAAAGGGCCACGATCACTGCGATCATTCAAGTACTAAGGCAGAAAACATCGCGTAACGCCGAAATCTACATCCTTAAATGGATTATGATCTGATCCGCCCACTTTTTGATAAATTGTTTTTGATTCAATTTGTTATTCATTACTCTATGAATCTTTTGATATTTGTGTTTTTTGGTGTTATCAATTTTATCATTTAATTTTTTATTTCGTTCACAATTCTTTTTCCGATGAAAGAACTTCATTATGACAACTCAAGTGCTTATCTACGAGCGTGCCGTTCCAATTTCTTCTGAAAGACACGGTGGTTGGTCAGTAACGGGGAATAACGGTTATAATTTTGCCCGCAATATCAATGCAGTACCTCTTCTTGCGTCCGAATTTATTAACGCAGCCGTAGACGGTACAATCGTTTTCGCAGGCGAAGGTGACAACGTATTTCCGTCACTGCTTCTGGGCGTACAGGGCGGTAACGTCCTGATCGGTGAAGACGGTAATTGGCAGGGTGCTTATGTTCCAGCCTTCCTCCGCCGCTATCCTTTCATCTTTTCCCACGACGAAGAGGCCGGGACGTTCACGCTCTGCATCGACGAGGAATTCGAAGGAATCAACGACTCGGGACGGGGTGAACGGCTGTTCGATTCTGACGGCAACCGGACCCAATACCTGAACAACATGCTCCAGTTCGTGACGGACTATCAGACCATGTTTGAGCGCACCAAACTGTTTTGCCAACGCCTCGTTCAACTTGGTGTTTTGGAGTCTGGTGTGGCGCATTTCAACTTGCCGCAAGGCGAGCGCGCATCCTTGGGCGGCCTGTCTACGATCAACCGCGATAAGCTCAAAGAGATTGATGCGGAAACATTACAGACCATGCTGTCCACGGATGAGCTGGAGTTGTGTTTCGTCCACCTGCAGTCCTTGAACAATCTGACGTCCCTTGCCGAAAAGTCAGTGGATCATTCGGCTGCGACCGCTGCTGCGCCTGCAAAGAAAGATGCCGTTGCGAGCAAACCCGCTGCCAAAGGCTCAAAAAAGGCGTCCTAGACCAGAAAGCGCCTTGTCTTTAAACGGATGCCGCGCCTGAGTTATGGTTACTGCTCATTTGGTTTTAGACGCGGGCGACCCAGCGCGGTCCCATTCCGACTCAGACGGTGACTGATCAGTCATCGTCTGACTCGATTTACTCAAGCTCGATTTACCAAGGCTCAATTTAATCAAGATCGATTTATTCGCGCCGCCGTATGGCAAAAAGACGGCCTGAATACCGAGCCCATCGCAAGATTTGAGTTGGCCACATCCGTCTAACCTTCTCAAAAAGGCTTTCCAGCCCTCCAGCGACACAGACGACATCCTTCCAGGACTTGGGCGGTACCGGGGGACATCGCTTTGCGGCTGTAGTGTCTTATGGGGTCTCGGGTGAACACAGTGAAACAAGAATGGCTCCATAGCGTCCACGCTAGGGCCTCAAACTAAAAACAGGGATCGAGTTCTGGAGTGCTGGAGGGTCTGGGGTAGGTAGGCTTGGAGTGGTTGTATCGCCCAAGCAAAAGGCCCACCCAACATTTGTCAGGTAGGCCTCTAACACGTCATTTTTCTTTTACGGCAAGCCGTTTAGAATGAAAGCGTCGCCCCAACGGATCCACCTTCATCCCCGGCATCGTATTTGCCATAGAGCTTCAGCCCGCCCAAGTCGTAGTCGACACCAACGGTTGGCTGGAGATCTTGGTCAAAACCAACAGCCAGATTGTAGCCACTGAGTTCCGCCGTAACCCCAACACTGTAGGTGATGCCAGTCTTCTTATGATCACCAGGCGATGAGGAACCGAATGTCGTACTCACACCAAGGCCCGCGATATCCATCGCCGCACTGAGCCCCCAACTGGAAGACGAGTCTGTTGCAAACCCAAGAGCTAAATCACCCATGGCATACGAACCGCCGAGATCCCATGCTGAGATGCCGAAGACATCGCTTGGGTTATCCAGCGCCACGTCAAAGGCTGCAGACAACCCACCAAGGTCGAAAGTTCCGCCCGTGATGATCTCCAGATTCCCAAGGCTGTCGCCTTTGTTGAGATCCATTGCGAGGAAGGGGCTTGCGCCCAACAGGCCATAGCCCTGGGCCACAACCACCATACCATCAGCACCGATATCAGCCTGTTCACCAGCCCCTGCGATTGCCGAGACGCCGCCGGTATAGTCACTGGACTGCAGGGTTAGCTTTCCAAAGCCGCCTTCGATGTAGATGGACGCGTCAGAGGCCGCCATGACCTTGGATACGTTGTCCATGTAGAAAGCTGTTTCTGAGTCTTCCTGTCCCTCAAGACACGCAGCGCCAACAACCATCTTGGTGTCTGATGAAGCCATCTTCACTTCCATGAAAGGACCCACAAAAACCTGGGCGTTGGTTACGCTGTTTGCCGAACGAGTGATGCCGGTCGGAGCGCCCCACTTAACGTAGCCTCTGGAGATGCGTTTGAAGTGATTTTCAGACTCTGTGCCAGTGTTGGCCGGTACAGAAAACCAGTCTGTCTGCGGGCTTGGCATACTAACGCCAGCTTGCGCACTATTTCGCGTCGTGAAAACCACCTGATACCGGGAACCGCCAAAAAATCTGTTGGCTTTTTTTGCCGGTTGTCCTGCTGGTTGAACTGCTCGTTGGATATAGCCTAACTGGGCGGCCGGCCAGTACTCGCGACTAAACCCCGCACCAATGGAGCTTATGGGACGGCTGCTGTTTCCCGTAGGAGCTACATTCTCGAAATCGTGGTAAAAAAGTGCTGGCCCCCGATTGGTGCCTATGCCCGCCAGCTTGCATATGTTGTTCGCATCAAAGCTATTCGACAGAGAGAGAGCGTAAGCGGTTTGCCGAGCATCAACCGATAACCAGTTCGAATTGATCTTGACCGACACAACATCGTTGGACGGCACTTTGACCCCACCAGATACATTCCATAAGTTTGCTTTGATGTTCGTGCGGCCGTCTACCGTGAGCTTTTCGAGGTACTTATCACCAGCTGCATCGGCGTAAGGTTTGAACTCAATCTCAGCGGAGGTCGACAACCCAAAGGCACCGCCGAAAGCCAAGCCACCATCAGTGGTGTGAGCCGCACTGATTGACAGTGTTACTTCATTATAGCCGCCCTGTACCGACAGATCGCTGTTGTTCTTACCGAGCCCAAACTCGATGCCCATGTCAATCGAGCCGCCCAGAGTAATGTCTACGGCGCCAGCAGTTGCCACACAAAACACGGGCGCAAGGCTTGAGCCTGCAACTAGGAACATCCTCATTTCGGGTCTCTCCAATTTCACGCCGACTCATATTTGTCGTATTTTTGATTTTGTGTGAGCGAGGGCGACAGCAATGACTATTGGATTATCGGTGCACCGCGGGCTTGATAGTGCACAAGGACTAATTTGGAGAACGAACCCGTTTTGGCGCGGACGAATCCGACGAGCCTAATTTAACTGTGGAAAAGCCTGATTTTTATGCGATTTAGACTCATTCATCTGCATTTGCCTGACTCTGGAAAGAACCACTCACCCTCAACACCTAATGTATTCCGAAGACACTAATGACTCCTTAGGGGCTTTCTGCTGACTCTCCCCAAGCACCTTGCGATCGATACGTCCGAGCGTAAGCCCTCCATCCGTCCTAATGCTCCGTAAAGTGGACCAAAACCGCGTCTGCCTGAGCTAACACGGCTTATAGCGACCAAAACCTTGGTCACGGCAGATCCGCAGGTAAATCAACGAGGCCGGGCGATCCCACCTCATCCCGCAGAAAACTAAAAACCCCAAAAACGCTCTTCTCTAGATCTCAAGGCGCTTCGTCGTGCCTGACTGTTTGGTCAGCTCTGAGAGTTAGGGAGCAGGAGCCTCTAAATCATGAAAGACGAAGATGAAAAACATAACAAACACCCATCAAGAACATCCGATCACTTTGGAAGACACGATAGGCAGAGACCCCAGAGATTACACTTGAGCAGTCTGGGAGGACTTAGAATCTGAACTCCAACCAATGAAGGCAATCAGAGCCAAGTGCATAGAGTGCTGTGGTGGCTATCGATCTGAAGTTCCCAAGTGCCAAGGTGTTCACTTTACGCACTTCGGATGAGCCATCGACCACAAGCTCAGGCCAAGGGGCGGTCAAGAGACTCTCGATACCAGAGTCCAGCTTCTGAAGAGTCATTAGATATCCAAGGATCTAAGGAAGTAG
>Ga0115564_10001078_pt1 | contig 25753 bp, 23 predicted proteins | sample COGITO_mtgs_1105_7_FD_88680 | JGI IMG/M metagenome (GOLD analysis project Ga0115564, IMG submission 88680) | Pelagic marine microbial communities from North Sea - COGITO_mtgs_110523 | ecosystem: Environmental > Aquatic > Marine > Epipelagic | place: Germany:Helgoland, sampling site Kabeltonne...
CCATTTCTCTGAGTTTTTTATAGAAAAAAATCTGGTTGTAACGGAAAATGTAACCGACACCATACGCATTGACTTTTTAGTCAATAACAAAGGAAGCCTGTCTATTTCTAACATTCAATCAAAGCCTTTGACAAGACAACAGATCCCGGGCTTAGATTCACTTATCACCCACAGTTTGCAAGGCTTGCCTAAATTATATCCCGCCATTAAACGAAGTCAACACGTGCAGTCCGCCTTTCAACTTCCATTAATTTTAGTTGTAAAATAATGGCTGAAGATAAAATCATATTAGGGATAGACCCCGGAACCACCATCATGGGATTTGGGCTTATTAGAGTGAAGGGTAAGACGATGGAGTTTTTGCAATTAAATGAGTTATTACTTCAAAAGTATGATGACCACTATCTAAAACTTAAACTTATTTTTGAACGAACTATAGAATTGATCGACACATATCACCCAGATGAAATTGCTATTGAAGCCCCCTTTTTTGGGAAAAATGTACAAAGTATGCTGAAGCTGGGAAGGGCACAAGGAGTTGCTATGGCCGCTGGGCTTTCTAGAGAAATCCCCATCACTGAGTATGCACCTAAAAAAATTAAAATGGCTATTACAGGAAATGGAAACGCCAGCAAAGAGCAAGTAGCTAAAATGCTCCAAAGCTTGTTGGGTTTGAAAGAATTACCCAAAAACTTAGATTCTACTGATGGATTAGCGGCAGCTGTGTGTCATTTTTATAACCGTGGGAAAGTAAGTGTAGGGAAAAGTTATTCTGGTTGGGGTGCCTTTGTGAAACAAAATGAAAGCCGTGTTAAAAAGTAATTTTAACTTATAAATTCTATTTAGTGTCAGGTATCTATATTCACATTCCATATTGTAAAAAAGCATGTCACTACTGTAACTTTCACTTTTCGACCAATCAAAACTCAAAATCGTCTTTTATCAAAGCGGTTTGCAAAGAGCTCCAGCTCCGGAGTCCTGAATATAGGTCTCAGGAAATCCAAACAATTTACTTTGGTGGCGGTACGCCAACGGTTTTAGAGGTTTCGGAGCTCACTAGTATTCTTGACGTTATTTACGAGGTTTATAATGTTTCAGCAGACCCAGAAATCACACTAGAAGCCAATCCAGACGATCTTGATTTGGAAAAAATAATAGCCATTTCCAAAACTAAAATTAATAGACTTAGTATAGGTATTCAATCTTTTCATGAAGCCGACTTACTGGCCATGAATAGAGCTCACAATGCTGATGAGGCTAAAAAATGTTTAGAGGTTGCTACAAAATATTTTGATAATATTACGATAGATCTAATGTTTGGAATGCCCGCCATGACAGTTGAACTTTGGCGTCAGAATTTGCAAACTGCCTTTGGGTTTGGAATTAAACATCTATCCTGCTATGCTATGACAGTGGAACCGCAAACAGCATTAGAGCATTTTATTAAAAAAGGAAGCCACCCTCCCATGGATGATGAGTTAGCGGCACAGCATTTTAAAGTTCTAATTGAGGAAACCTCACAACAAGGTCTAATTCACTACGAAACGTGTAGCTTTGGAAAGCTAGAATATTTCTCTAGACATAATACCAGCTACTGGTTGGGCAAACCTTATTTAGGGGTCGGTCCATCGGCGCATTCTTTTGATGGAAAAAAAAGAAGCTGGAACATTTCTAATAACTCAAAGTATATTAAATCTATAGAAGTCTCTGTTTTACCTTCTGAGTCAGAAATCCTATCCATTGAAAACAGATTCAATGAGTATATAATGACCGGCTTAAGAACCATGTGGGGGGTGTCACTCCAAAAAGTAGAAAAAGAATTTGGATTTAAAATTAAAGAAGAGTTGTTAAACAGCTCAAAACAACTTATAACTTCAAACTATCTTGTCATTGAAGATCAGCATTTAAAAATTACGACCACTGGGAAATTTCTTTCGGATGGAATTGCCTCCGAATTATTTTTAGTCTAACCAAATTCATTAAATTTACACAAAGCATATTCTATGAAAGCAGTGATTCACGTGAACAGTCGAACGTATACGATACACATCGACCAACCTTTAGATATATCAATCCCATTAAGAGCGTCCAAAGACAACGTAAATGCGTGGTATTTACCCCCGCCGAAAATATATCCTTCAGTCGTCAAAAAAGGAGTTGTGAGCGTTAGTGAAGGTGCTGCCGTTAATTTCAATACGATTGAGTTTAATCCGCATGCGCATGGTACGCATACAGAATGTGTGGGTCACATCACAAAAGAAGTTCATACTATAAATGACTGTTTAACACAGTTTTTGTTTGTAGCGGAAGTTATCACAGTTGTGCCTGAGTCGTTTAATGGGGACTTTATTATTTCTGAAAAACAACTACGCTATGCGATAGGTAATAAAAAAAGAGAAGCCATTGTTATTAGAACGCTTCCAAACACAAAAGATAAATTAAGTAGGCAATACTCAAACACTAATCCGCCTTATTTAACGGAAGCTGCGGCTGTTTATTTAAGAGAAAAAGGCGTAAAGCATTTACTAGTAGACACGCCTAGTGTGGATAAAGAAAGAGACAGTGGGCAATTATTAGCGCACAAAGCATTTTGGAATTTAGGAGGTCAAATCCGAATGGATGCGACCATCACAGAACTTATTTTTGTTCCAAATTCGGTAAAAGACGGCAAGTATATTTTAAATATTTTGATCGCTCCATTTGAAAATGATGCGTCTCCTAGTAAGCCAATTTTATATAAACTATATGACAAGGAGCTCCCAAATCAAAAATGATTACAATCGATGAAATCCAATCTTTTTGTTTAAAAAAGGAGCTAACATTCGAAGAGTTTCCTTTTGACAACAGCACGCTTGTTTTTAAAGTGTTAGGGAAAGTGTTTGCGGTTTGTCCGCTTGAAGCCTGGGAATCAGGAACTCCCTCCATTACTTTAAAATGCGATCCGGACTACGCCCTGGAATTACGAAACAGCTACGATTCAATCCGTCCAGGGTTTCATTCAAATAAAAAACATTGGAATACCGTATATTTAAGCAACGCTGGGTTTTCCCGGCAATTCATTTTTGAACTCATCGATCACAGCTATTCTATGGTGGTTCAAAACATGCCAAAAAAGTTAAAAATTCAGTTTAAAAATCACAATTAATTCAAGATTTCTATGAAGCCATTTTTAGTATTTATTAGTCTTAGTTTTTCATTTACAGCGAGCGCTCAAACCCCTTTAGATATTGTGAACGCGGTTGACTTAGACTCCATGTATCTCACCCTTCAAGAGTTTTCAGGGGAAACAGTAACTAGTGTAGACGGAGAATCGGTTACAATATTGACTAGAGGCCAAGCCAATAATGATCTTGCTGCAGATTATTTAGTTGAACGATTTAATGCAATGAATTCTCTATCGGTTAATGATCAAGCCTTTAACGTTAATGGTCGAAATATAGTAGCGACCCAGCTAGGTCAAACCAACCCAGATAATATTTATATTATATGTGCACACTATGATTCTGTGGCTGATTATTGTGCGGACGACAACGCTTCAGGAGTTGCTGCTGTTTTGGAAATTGCTAGGATTTTATCCACTCAATGTATGGAAAACACTTTAGTGTATGCCTTATGGGACGAAGAAGAAATAGGCCTTTTAGGGGCAGATTATTATGCAACCTTAGCGCAGACTAATGGCGCTACTATTTTAGGTGTTTTAAATATTGATATGATGGGGTATGATGGGGATAATGACAATGATTTTGATATTGACGTACGCCCAATTGCTAATTCTATAGCGATTAAAGATGATCTATTAAATCTTTTGGCAGACTATGAATTTAATTTAAATGCCAACGTGGTCAATCCAGGAACTCCTGCTAGTGATCATGCTAGATTTTGGAATAAAGGATACTCTGCCGTTTTAGTTGGAGAATCTTGGGCCAACAACGACCAAACGCCTTACTATCATTCCTCAGGCGATCGACTGAATACATTGGATATGCCGTATTATCATGAGTTGTCAAAATTAATAATGTCGTATATGGTCTCTAAGGGGAGTTTGCTGTCTATTGACAATACTGTAACCACAAACGATTCACAATTATCATCCAACTCCGAAAATGGAACCTACCAATGGTTTGATTGTAATACGAACCTACCTTTAGCTGGGCAAGTCAGTCAGTCCTTTTCACCAGAGGCAGAGGGTCGTTATTCGGTAGAGATTACGTTAGGCTCTTGTAGTGAATCTAGTGCTTGTATAGATTTTACGACTCTTGGAGTTGAAGGATTAAACCCACTAAAGGAGGCGAAAATTTACCCAAATCCGGCAATGTCAACGTTAAATATTGAATACCCGACAACTAAAGGTATGGTCGTAACCATGTTTTCAATTGATGGTAAACAACTAATTGAAAAAGCAATGTCTACCAAACGTACGAGGCTTGATATTAGCAAGCTTCCAAAAGGGGTTTATTTAGTACAGCTAACCCAAGGGAAAAACAATTTTTCACAGCAAATTGTAATCAACAAATAGGATGCTTTTGTTTTATTTAAAACAAGTGTTGTATTACATTTTGGATTGAAGCTCTGTGAAGTATTTGTAAAATAGCGGAATTGTTTCGATCCCTTTAAAATAATTAAAAAGCCCAAAATGTTCGTTAGGGGAGTGGATCGCATCGCTGTCTAAACCGAATCCCATTAAAATAGTTTTACTTTTCAATTCTTTTTCAAATAAGGCCACAATAGGAATACTTCCTCCACCTCTTTGAGGAATTGGTGATTTCCCAAAGGTATCTTTGTAAGCCATTGAAGCGGCTTTGTATCCAATGTTGTCGATAGGCGTTACATACCCTTGTCCGCCGTGATGAGGTGTTACTTTGACCGTCACGCCCTCAGGTGCAATGCTTTCAAAATGACTTTTAAAAAGGGAGGTGATTTCATGGCAGTCCTGATTGGGAACTAAACGCATGGAAATTTTAGCATAGGCCTTGCTCGCAATAACCGTTTTGGCTCCTTCGCCAGTATAGCCACCCCAGATTCCATTTACATCCAATGTAGGACGAATTGAATTTCGTTCGTTTGTTGTGTATCCTTTTTCGCCGTAGACCGCATTAATTTTTAGAGCATCCTTATATGCTTCTATTGAAAAGGGCGCTTTGGCCATTTCTGCACGCTCTTGATCTGACAAGTCTTCAACCTTATCATAAAACCCCGGGATTGTTATGTGATTATTTTCATCATGAAGTGATGCAATCATTTTTGCTAAAACATTAATAGGATTAGCAACTGCTCCTCCATAGATACCTGAATGTAGGTCTCGGTTTGGTCCAGTGACTTCAACTTCGACATAGCTTAACCCTCTTAGGCCGGTGGTAATCGAAGGCGTGTCTTTTGCAATCATTCCAGTGTCCGATATTAAGATGACATCATTTTTTAGTTTTGCCGTATTGTTTTTAACAAAATCAGCCAAGTTATCACTACCCACTTCTTCTTCACCTTCAATCATAAACTTAACATTACATGGCAGCTGTCCTGTAGAGGTCATAAACTCTAATGCTTTGACGTGCATATACATTTGTCCTTTATCATCACAAGCACCGCGAGCAAAAATAGCACCTTCAGGGTGTAAATCTGTTTTTTTAATAATTGGCTCAAACGCTGGAGCATCCCAAAGATCAATCGGATCTGCGGGTTGTACATCGTAATGACCGTAAACCAAAATGGTTGGGAGGCTTGGATCGATTAATTTCTCGCCATAAACAATTGGAAATCCTTTAGTTTTACAAATTTCTACAGCATCACAACCGGCAGTCTTTAAGCTAGATGCGACAAAATCGGCAGCTTCAAAAACATCCTTACTGTAAGCCGAATCGGCGCTGACAGAAGGAATCTTAAGGAGATCGAAAAGCTCATTGATGAAACGGTCTTTATTAGTGTTGAGGTAAGATTTAAGTGAATTCATAGTTTGAATTTTGTGAATGTAAATTTACAAAAATACTACCAAATAAATTTCTGTAAGTACTATTTGTATTTATAAACTATTGTTTATATTTGCGTCCCTATCAAAAGGATGTTTAGCGGGCGTGGTGGAATTGGTAGACACGCTAGACTTAGGATCTAGTGCCGCGAGGTGTGGGAGTTCGAGTCTCCCCGCCCGCACTAAACAAAAAAAAACTTCTCATTTTGAGAGGTTTTTTTTTTGTTTTTAGCTAATTAACATTCGACAGCTCGTGAATTAGAGGGCTGGTTTTCGGATTCTACCTCACGATATATATTCTTTTACAACTATAGCCCATCAGATACAGGTTTTAACTGTGCTTTAATGATAATTCAATTTTGTTTAATGAATTAATAAATATATTTAACAAAAAGCTAATTAAGATGAATATTTAATAGTTAAATTAGGTATTTTATGAATATTTATTAAAATAGAATGCTAGAATTTATATATTTACCAAAAATTATAATTAATCCTTAAATCAGTTATGAAAATTAAAACTTACATTTTTATGTGTGCACTACTATTTGTATCGCATGCATCATTATCTCAAACAATTGAGGTTAGTGGAATTATTACAAATGAATACAAAGACCTCTTAGCCGCAGTTTCTGTAAGTGTTAAAGGGTCTACTAATGGGACTTCTTCCGATCTTGATGGAAACTATTCTTTAAGTGTTTCTCAGGGCGATATTCTTGTTTATTCATACGTTGGCTATAGTTCTAAAGAAATAACTATGGATGGAACTTCAACTGTTAATGTTGTTTTGTCTCAAGGAGTTTCTCTAGATGAAGTTATTATTGGATCTAGAAATGTGAATCGAACTGCTGTTGACACTCCTGTGCCAATTGATGTTATAGACATTTCGGAATTAAGAACTTTAGGCCCACAAGTTAACTTAAATCAAATCCTTAATTATGTGGCTCCTTCATTTGCGTCAAACACCCAAACTATTTCTGATGGTACGGATCATATCGATCCAGCATCCTTAAGAGGACTTGGTCCAGACCAGGTACTGGTCTTGATTAACGGAAAAAGAAGACATACCACCTCTTTAGTTAATGTTAATGGGACCGTTGGTAGAGGTTCTGTAGGAACGGATTTAAATTCAATTCCTTCTGCTTCTATTAGTAGAGTTGAGGTTCTTAGAGACGGTGCAGCCGCTCAATATGGATCTGATGCCATTGCCGGTGTTATTAATATTGTACTAAAGAAGACTACAATATGAGAGTTGGTCAATCAAAATTAAGATCAGGAAAGTTTATGGCTAACCTTTCTTTGCCGATCGGAAGTAATGGATCAGAAATTTATGCTTTTGGAGGTCTCAGTTATAGAAAAGGGAATGCTGCCGGTTTTTATCGATTACCCCACCAACAAAGGTCTTACTCAAATGTAAATCTAAATGGGTTTTTACCAAATATTAATTCGGACATTAAAGACAAGTCCTTTGCTGTAGGTATCAAAGGAAAAGCAGGAGACTGGGATGTAGATTTTAGTAATACTTGGGGACAGAACAGTTTTGACTTTACAGTATCTAATTCATTCAATGCATCACAAGGTACCGCCTCCTCCTCAAATTTTAATGCTGGAGGTTTTTTGTTTTCTCAAAACACAACAAATTTAGATGTATCTAAATACTTTGAAGATAAATTGAATGGAGTAAATGTTGCTTTTGGTGCAGAATATAGAGTAGAAAATTATCAAATACTGGATGGTGAAGAAGCTTCTTACACCAACTACAATAATGCCCCAGACTTTTTTGGAAGATCATATCCAGGAGGAGCTCAGGTTTTTCCAGGATTTAGACCAGAAAATGCCCTTTCAAAGTATAGAAATAGTATTGCAGCTTATGTAGATATAGAAGCAGAGTTAAACTCAAAATTATTAGTAACAGGAGCGTTGAGACACGAAAGTTATAGTGATTTTGGTTCTACATTAAATTTTAAACTGGCATCTCGCTACAAAGTAAATGATAATTTTAATTTACGAGGTGCAGTTAGCACAGGGTTCAGAGCACCTTCTTTACATCAAATATACTACAATGCAACAGCAACTCAATTTGATAATTTTGGAAATCCACAAGAAGTAGGAACTTTTTCTAATGACAGTAGAGTTGCGAAAGAATTAGGTATCCCACAGCTTAAACAAGAAGAGTCAGCAAGTGCCAGTATTGGATTTACAGCAACCCTGCCAGAAGCGAAAATTAAAATAGCTATAGATGGGTACTTTATTGCTATAGAAGACAGAGTTTCTTTGACAGATACATTTTCTGCAACGTCCGCAGATTTAGTAGCTGCTTTTGAAGTTGCAGGTGCTGGAAAAGCGGCCTTATTTGCTAATGCTATAGATACGGAGTCGAAAGGCCTGGATATCGTTATCACTCACAAGGCTGTTCTTAACGATGTGAGAATTAAAACTGATTTATCAGGCTCTTTTTCTCAAACAAGAAAAGTAGACGACACCCATGCGTCTCAAATCCTAGTAAATGGAGGGCAATTAGATAGATATTTTAGTGAAAATTCAAGAATATTTCTAGAAGATGCGACTGTTAACTCAAAAGTTAATTTATCAAATACAATTTCATTTAAAAATTGGAATGTATTTTTAAGAAATGTATATTTTGGAGATGTTAAAAGTACAACTGGTCAAGATTTTGAAGCAAAAGTTGTAACCGATTTATCGATTGCTTATGAGTATGATGACAATTTAACTTTTACTGTTGGAGCAAATAACTTGCTTGATATATACCCAGACGAAAATGCAGCAGGAAATACAAGTGATGGTCGCTTTATTTATTCCCGTAGAGCACAGCAATTTGGTACAAATGGAAGGTTCGTTTTTGCAAGATTAACCTTCAATTTAAAATAAAAGTTTTAAAATATTTAATTTAAAACAAACAATCATGAAAAATCAAAAACAAATTCTTGGTTTGAAATCAACATCGGAAGCATAAATAATTTACAACAATTATTCTGATTGAATTTGTGGTAGTTTTGATGAGGGTTCATATGCCTAGTTTATTTATGTTCCTATAAATTATGGAACAGGTTTTTCTAAGCTAAAAAAAAGTGGAATTTCAATTAATTGAAATTCCACTTTTTATTTTGCAATTAATCAATAAGTCAAAATAACAGTCTTTGACTTCTTGAACTAAGCCAGCGACTAAACTCTTACACAGGGCCTGATGATATTCTGGTAGTTACTTCAAAAGTAAATTTAAAAGTACACAAACTAGCAAGCTTTTTTATACTTTTGCCAAGTGAATGATTTTGATGTTTTAATTATTGGAGGAGGAGCTGCGGGATTTTTTGCGGCTATCAATACGGCTGCTCTAAACTCAAATCTTAAAATTGCAATTTTAGAGCGCGGGTCGAACGTGTTATCGAAGGTTAAAATCTCAGGCGGTGGACGTTGTAATGTGACACATGCAGAATTTAATCCACAAGAACTAGTTTTAAACTATCCTAGAGGAGAAAAAGAACTTCGAGGGCCATTTCACAACTATATGACAGGTGATACAATGGCTTGGTTTGAAGAGCGGGGCGTTAAACTTAAAATTGAAGAGGATGGCCGGGTATTTCCAGAGTCAAATTCATCTCAAACGATTATCGATTGTTTTTTAGAAGAAGTCAAAGAACATAAAATAGAGGTTCTATTAAACCATTCGGTTCAAGGCCTTAACTATAAAAATGATAGGTGGGAATTAGAGACCACCAAAGGAGTTTTTTCAGCAGCTAAACTTTTAATTGCCACGGGGAGTAATCCAAAGATTTGGAAGCTATTAGAGTCTTTGGGGCATAAGGTAGTATCTCCCGTGCCCTCTTTATTTACCTTTAACATCAAAGACCAACGTCTTAAAACAATTCCCGGAGTGGTTGCTACAGACGTCCATGTGACTGTAGTGGGTAGTCATTTGGAATCTGAAGGACCTTTACTAGTGACGCATGCGGGCTTAAGTGCGCCATCAATTCTTAAACTGTCCGCTTATGGCGCTATAGAATTGGCTGAAACTAACTATAAATTTCAAATTCAAGTCAATTTTATCAAGCAAACACTGTTGGACTGTGTTTCGTTTCTGTTGGAAATAAAAAAAGAATCGCCTAAAAAAACAATTTTAAAATCCGCTCAATTTAACTTGCCCAAACGATTATGGGAACAATTGGTGCTAGCGTCTGAAATCCAGGCTGATCTTCGTTGGGCAGAGGTGAATAAGGACAAAATCCAAGCACTCGCAAGCCAATTAACGCAAGCGGTTTTTACAGTTGATGGAAAAAGCACATTTAAAGAAGAGTTTGTAACTGCCGGTGGGGTTGAACTTAAAGGGGTTAACTTCAAGAGTTTTGAAAGTAAGCATTATAAGAATTTATTTTTTGCAGGAGAAGTCCTTAATATAGATGCCGTTACTGGAGGCTTTAACTTTCAAAATGCTTGGACCAGTGCTTTTATTGCCGCACAACAGCTCTCAAAATAACAAATAAATAAAGCGAAGTTAGTATCTTTGTCTCTCATGCCAATTTTATGATCGTATCTGAATTCATTCCAAAGCCTTATAAATATCTTTTAGACAGCGGATCTGTTGCTTATAGTTCTCCAAGTAATATTGCTTTGGTGAAGTATTGGGGTAAAAAAGACCATCAAATCCCTGCCAATCCCTCAATTAGTTTTACACTCAACAATTGCAAAACGCAGACAACGCTCATGTTTGAGAAAAAGATAACCAAAGGTTTTTCTTTTGAGGTGTTTTTAGAAGGGGTTCTTCAGAAAGATTTTAAACCTAAAATCGAGCAGTTTTTTGAAAGAATTGAAATGTATTTACCTTTTTTAAGTGCATATCATTTTACGATTGAGACTTCAAACACATTTCCTCACAGCTCTGGAATTGCTTCTTCGGCATCTGGGATGAGTGCTTTGGCATTGTGCTTAGTCCAATTAGAAAACCGCTTAAATTCTGAGACTTCGAAGGCGTTTTTTAATAAAAAAGCTTCTTTTCTAGCACGACTGGGTTCAGGGAGCGCCTGTAGAAGTATTGAAGGAACGCTCATTGTATGGGGTACACATGCTAAAATTATTGGTAGCTCAGATTTAGTAGGGATTAAGTACCCCTATGAGGTTCACTCAAACTTTAATAACTTTTGCGATACAATTCTTTTAGTTGATAAAGGTGAAAAGCAAGTTAGTAGCACAGTTGGTCATGATTTAATGCATGGGCACCCTTTTGCTGAACAACGTTTTGCACAAGCACATACCAACATGAACGCGCTTATTGACGTTTTAAAAACAGGCGATTTAACCGCATTTATTAGCATTGTAGAGCGAGAGGCCCTCACCCTTCATGCAATGATGATGAGTAGTGATCCCTACTTTGTATTGATGAAACCAAATACCTTGGAAATTATTAATAAAATATGGGCATTTAGGAAAAAAACAGGGCTTCATATTTGTTTCACATTAGATGCAGGAGCCAATGTTCATGTTTTGTTTCCAGAAAATGAAGCAAATGAAATTCGACAATTTATCAAAACAAGCTTGGTAATGCACTGCCAAAACGAGCAGTTTATTGAAGACATCTTAGGGGAGGGTGCACAATCAATAAAAATTTAATGTATCTTTGTTATAAGATTGATAAAAAACACATCAAGATTAATTCACACCAATGAAAGGACCCCTTTTTTATTCTAAAATTTTACTCTTTGGAGAGTATGGAATCATAAAAGACTCTAAAGGGCTTTCAATTCCTTACAATTTTTATAACGGTGCTTTAAAAACTGATCAAAATCCAGATCATCTTGCAATAGAATCCAATCTAAACTTAAAGAAATTTATTAAATATTTGGCCACATTAGATGCGTCACTAGTAACCTTTAATTTAAATCAATTACAAAAGGATGTAATCGGAGGTATGTATTTTGACTCCTCTATCCCGCAAGGTTATGGCGTTGGAAGTAGTGGAGCACTGGTTGCAGCACTTTACGATAAATATGCCAACGATAAAATCACGGTATTAGAAAATTTAACACGCGAAAAGTTACTTAAACTTAAAGCTATTTTTTCTGAAATGGAATCTTTTTTTCACGGGAAGTCATCTGGACTAGACCCATTAAATAGTTACTTAAGTATTCCTATTCTCATAAACTCACAAGATAATATAGAAGCAACAGGCATCCCGTCTCAAAATACAAATGGGAAAGGTGCGGTATTTTTATTAGACAGTGGCATCATAGGAGAAACAGCACCAATGGTTGGGATTTTCATGGAAAAGATGAAGCAAGAAGGGTTTAGGTCGATGCTAAAAAATCAATTTATTAAACATACCGATGCGTGTGTTGAGGATTTTTTGAAAGGAGATGTAAAATCACTGTTCTCAAACACAAAACAGCTTTCTAAGGTCGTTTTGAACCATTTTAAACCCATGATTCCGAAGAAATTTCATTCCATCTGGAAAAAGGGTATAGATACAAATGACTATTACCTCAAGCTTTGTGGTTCTGGTGGGGGCGGTTACATTTTAGGGTTTACGGAAGACCTTAAAGCAGCTCAAAAGGCTCTAGCAGATTATAAGCTAGAAGTTGTTTATAATTTCTAAACTACTCTTATGTTTACGAAAGTCCAAAAAAAACTCATACTAAAGCTTTTTAGTATGTTTGTCGTTGTGCGGGGCTTTAACCTTGCAATGATTGTCGTTGCACAGTACATCACAGCTATTTTCATAATGGCACCTTCTCAGTCCCTTTCGGGAGTTTTATTAGACCGTTCTCTTTTTGCGTTAATACTAGCGTCCGTAGCAGCCATTGCATCAGGCTATATCATCAATAATTTTTATGACAGTGAGAAAGACAGTATCAATCGGCCTCAACAGGTAACCGTTGAGAAAATGGTGAGTCAAAACACCAAGTTGATGCTTTATTTTATATTAAACCTTTTGGTTATAATTGCCGCTAGTTATGTGTCTTTTCGGGCCGTAGTGTTTTTTTCGGTGTATATCTTTGCCATTTGGTTTTATTCTCATAAAATAAAAAAAAGACCTGTCATTGGGAATTTAACATCCGCAGTACTAACGATCACCCCGTTTTTTGCTATTTTTTTGTATTACAAAAACTTCAGTAGTTTAATATTTGTATTTGGCTTTTACCTCTTTCTTATTTTGTCGATGCGTGAATTAGTAAAAGACCTACAGAATTTAAAAGGAGATTTATTGCAAAATTATAAAACAATTCCAGTCGTATATGGAGAGAAGTATGCAAAACTCATGATTATAGTTCTGGTCGCTTGTAATGTTTCTGTGACTTTATTTCTATTAAAATCCTATGCTTTAGAACGGATGGATTATTTCTTTTACACAAGTATTAGCTTACTTTTTGTCGTATTACTACTTTTGCACAAGGCTCAAAATCGTCAGCAGTATTCACGCATTCACTCTCTATTAAAGTTACTTGTCTTGCTGGGAGTTTTTAGTATCGTATTATTAAATCCAAGCCTTATTTTATCTAAAATATTATAAACAGAAAACGATACGCATTGCTTTTGAATGCGTTACATTTGCAAAAAATTAATCATGGCAAAAGCGAATCACCATTCAGACAAACGTGTTGGAAAATCTAAGCCCTCAAAGTTAAAGGCGCCAGAAACTTCGTATTCAAAGAAAAAATCAATTCCCTCTAAACCTAAGTCGAAAGCCTCTTCAAATCCTGATGAGATTCGTTTAAATAAATACATTGCCAACTCTGGAATGTGTTCACGTCGTGAAGCCGATATGCACATCAGTATTGGAAGTGTCATGGTGAATGGGAAAGTGGTGACTGAGATGGGTTATAAAGTTCTTTTAAATGATGAGGTTCGTTTTGATGGGGCCCGAATTACCCCAGAGAAAAAAGCCTATGTTTTACTCAATAAGCCGAAGGGATTTGCCACCACAACGAGTGAAGGTAAAGGACGAACTGTTATGGATTTAGTAGCCAATTCAACGACTTCCAAAATCAGACCTATTGGACGTTTAGGAAGAAACTCTTTAGGGTTGATTTTATTTACTAACGACGAGCAAATGCATGCCAAATTTACCAACTCTAAACATGGTGTCGTTCGCTTATTTCATATGGAATTAGATAAGCCTCTTAAATTTGAGCATTTAAAAAGCATTCAAGACGGATTTAAGTATGAAGGGAAATTGGTTTCTGTGGAGGCTATTAGTTTTATAGACGGAGCTCCCAAAAATGAAATCGGACTTCAAATAAAAAATACCGGTAATACGATTTTACGTAAGATTTTTGATCACTTTAACTATGAAATTGTTAAAATGGATTGTGTAACGATTGGACCACTTTCAAAAAAAGACCTTCCAAGAGGACATTGGAAACACCTTTCAGATCAAGAAGTTAGTAATTTAATGATGCTTTAACTTTTTGCATTTTCATTGAATAAAGTTCCCATATAAGCATTGCAAAAACAGGCATGTACTCCAAACTCAGCAGGAGACTAGACTCTTTGACACTAAACTCTGAGTATGCACAGTAGCTAAAGATTAGTGTATAGCTCCATACCAATATAAACCTATAGTTTGTATATATGGATAGCAGTAATAAGCTAGTGATATACCAAGGATGTACGGTAGTCGAAATAAAATAATAGCCGCTTAAGACCCAAAAAATCATTAGTAAAAGCGCCTTAGTGTCTTGCTTTTTCTGAAGCAGTTGATAGCTCGTTTGAATTGCAAGAACAAAGGCAACAATAGCCCCCGTGCTATTTATAAGATTTACGCCATTTATTTCATCTAAGACCCATTTTACAAAGTAGTAAATACTTGCATTGAACTCAAAATTCGAAAACCAGAGGCCAATAGTTGCGCCATAATTTTCAAGGAATTCAAAACTAAAAAAAGGAACAAAAAGAATCATTAAAACGCTTGCGATAATACTATAAAACCAAATGCTTTTTTTCCAGCCTAATTTATTTAGAAAAAGAGGTAAACTCAAAATAGGGACCAGCTTTACAGCAATAGATAAAGCCATTACAATGGCGGCTGTGTGCCATTTTTTTGAGTGAATGAAATAGATAGAAATGATAAAAAAACAAAGCATGAGCCCTTCAAAGTGAAGGTTTCCAGTCAGTTCAATAATCACTAACGGATTTAAAATAAACCAATAAATAGAACGCGTTTGTAGCTTGAGTTTTTTAAGTAGTTTTTTTCCATAAACAAGAATGCCTAGATCGGCGCTAATTAAAAGGACGCGCAAGACCACAACAGATCCTAAAATACTGTGTTTAGAAATCAGAACAGCGATAATAAAGGGTAGCTGATGTATTGGTGGATAGTTAGAGTAATGCTTAGCACTTAAGGCGCCCATGCCTTCATGAAGTGTGTTCATTTCATGAAACAGCTCAGGCGATGACTCCAGCAATTCATTGGGGGTATGCAAATAGGGGTCGAGCCCTTCTAAAATAAGCCGGCCATCCCATATAAACCGAAAGAAGTCTTGAGACAGCGTAGGGAGTGTGAATAGAAAGAGCAGGCGGAATAAAACAGCAAAAGCGCTTAACCAATTCTCATGGACATTCGAATGTTTTACTACAAAATAGTATCCACCAAAAAGCACGGAGTATATTAGTAGTAATTTACTGTGTTCAAAACGTGCTAAGTCATAGCCCCATATGATGTATAATATCACACTTAAGACCCCAATAGCGGCAGCAGTTTTTTTTGAATTTAAAGTTGACCTATTGAATTTCATAAGTCAGTATGAATTTTAGATTTTTGAAGAAAGCGATTTAAAGAAAACAAATCCAAACCCTAGAAATAGCATTAAATGAAAAGGGAATAAACCAAAGTCCCCTCCTTGATCACCAACGATAAAAGCGCTGTACATTCCAAAAGCGAAATAGAGCATTAGCAGCCCTTCAAATATGACATTTACTGAAATATTTTTCTTCAGGTATTTGTTTTTCTTCCAACCATCAGAAAGTGCGTTAATATTGAATTTAGGGGTGCGAACAAAGTCACTTCGCTTTCCAAAATGTCCTTCTAAAACAGCAATAGAATTGTGAAGTGAGAACCCCATAGCAATTGAGAAAAAGGTAAAGAATAACCCCACATATTTAATAAAACTTTTGAAGCCAGACCCATATGTTTTTTTGTACATGAACCAATAGCATATAAAAAATATAATGGTACTAACGACAAAGAAACTCATCACATAAAAGTACATTTTTAAATGCTCATATTCATTTTTTATATACAGCATAGGAATGCTTAATATGCCCACAATTAGGACATTTAAAAACATGGTGCTGTTTAGTAAGTGCAGTAGGCTATGTATTTTTGTTTTGAAAGAAATGTTTTTGCTTTTCAAAACACGCCACATCATTTTTTGAAAGTTTTCGGCACCGCCTTTATTCCATCTAAATTGTTGAGACCTTGCAGCACTAATAGCGACAGGAAGTTCCGCGGGTGTTTCAACCCCTTCCAAGTATTTAAATTTCCAGTCTTTCAGCTGGGCCCTATAGCTCAGATCAAGATCTTCGGTGAGTGTATCTCCCTCCCAGTTTCCTGCATCAGTGATACAGGTCTTACGCCAAACACCTGCAGTTCCATTAAAATTAATAAAGTGCCCTTTAGAATTTCGGCCAACTTGTTCAAGAGTAAAGTGAGCATCTAATGCAAAGGCCTGTATTTTTGTAAGGATTGAATAATTACGATTTATATGGCCCCAACGTGTTTGAACTACTCCAATTTTTTCATCCTTGAAAAAAGGAATAGTACGTTTTAACCAGTCAGTTTCCGGTAAAAAGTCAGCATCAAATATGGCAATATATTCGCCCTTTGCAATGATAAGTCCTTCTTTTAAAGCACCTGCTTTAAACCCTTCACGGTTTTCTCTTCGTATGTGTTGAATGTCAAAGCCTTCTTTTTGTAATGTTTCAATTAAAATAGCAGTAGATTCTACGGATTCGTCGTTTGAGTCGTCAAGAACTTGGATTTCTAATTTGTCTTTAGGATAATCAATTAAAACGATGTTCTTCAAAAGCCGTTCCATGACGTAAATCTCGTTAAAAACGGGGAGTTGTATGGTTACAAAAGGGATTTGATCTTGTTTTGAGAAATCAAATTCAGGGCAAGATTCATTATTGTTTTGTGAACTTAAGTAATTAAAAAGTAAATTTAATTGTGCAAGAGCATACATAAAAATCAGTATGAGTGCAATAGAATAAATTAGAATTATTATAATTTCTAAAAGCATTACTTAAAGCTGTATTTTAATATCCAGGTTAATATCTTAATTCCTGCAAATATACTACCTTTAAGTGTACCAGACACTTTTGAAACCCCAATTCTATTACGATACTTAACGGGTATTTCCTTATAGATATACTTTTGTTTCAATATTTTGAGTTGCATTTCAACTGTCCAGCCGTATGTAGGGTCTTGCATTTTTAAGGCTTGTAGTGTTTTATATTTAATAGCTCTGAAAGGTCCAAGGTCTGTAAACTCAGATTTATAAAACAATCTCATTAAAAAGGTAGCTAACCAATTTCCAAAAATTTGCTGTGGTTTCATCGCTCCTTTTTCACGCAAATTTTTTACACGAGCTCCCAAAACAAAATCAACATTTTTTTCAATTATAGGCGCTACAATTTTTGTAAGCTCCTCTGGATAGTCGCTGAAATCTCCATCTAAAAACACTACGATATCTGTCTTTTGTGTTTGCATTTCAAGATAGTTTAGTCCGTTGAGGCATGCATTGCCATAGCCGCTATTTAGCTCTGTTAAGATTGTAGCGCCAGCTTGTAGTGCGTTTTTGGCGGTGTCATCAGTAGAGTTGTTGTTAACTACAATGATTTCATTAACAGATGAAGGAAGGTGTTTTATGACCTTCCCTATGGATTCAGCTTCGTTATAAGCTGGAATAATCACTTTGATAATGGGGTGTTTTTTACTTAGGATGCTCAATTCAAAATTATTTTTCGTCCAATTGATCTATCAAATTCATGTCATTTCCAAGTAAAACATCCACACTTCCTATTCTGCCTTGTTCTGGGCCATTTTCTAACTTCAAAACCCCTCTTGGACACACAGCACTACAAATTCCGCAGCCAACACAACTTGAGCGTACAATATTTTCACCCTTTTGCGCATAGGCACGCACATCAATGCCTTGTTCACAATAGGTTGAGCAATTTCCACAAGAGATACATTGGCCTCCATTGGTCGTAATTCTAAACTTAGACTTGAAACGTTGGATGACTCCCATATAGGCTGCTAATGGACATCCAAACCGACACCAAACTCTATTTCCAAAAATAGGGTAAAGACCTGTTCCAATCACTCCAGCAAAGATAGAGCCGATAAGAAAACCGTAAACATCTTGAATGGTCTGTACTTTAATCCCATATACTTTATAGCTGCCAGAAAAATAGCCATATAAAGTTAATCCTGTCATAACTAAAGCAAATACCAGCACTCCGTGTACTAACCAACGCTCTACTTTCCAAGAAAACAGTGACTTACTAGAAAGTTGTCTGTAAGGGTCTCCTAAGGTTTCTGCTAATCCTCCACAGCCACAAACCCATGAACAGTACCAGCGTTTCCCAAAAAAATAAACCATAACAGGAACAATGACCACTGTTAGTAAAACGCCCCAAACCAGAACAAACAATCCAAACCCTCCACTATCTAATAATTCATCTAAGTTCCAACGAAAGAAAAAATCATAATCCAAAGGGAATATATTTTTAAAATCATACCAAGGTTTTTCAAACCGAACTAAAATTTCAGGAATTAAAAATGCAAATACAATCTGAAAAAACAAGACTGAAGTGGTTCTTAATACTTGGTATTTATTATTCCGATACTTGATGTACATTCTTACAGCCATCACGGCCATCACCACACAATATAAAAAGCCATATAAAAACCACTGGCTTGCAGAATGGCCACTTATTGATTCGCTTATAGGATCTACGAGATAAATCCAGTTTATCATATAGCTAGGTCTAAAATACAATACGATATAAAACCCAACCAAAAACATAAATACTAACCATGCAATCCACCCTCTATTGGTAGCGCTTTTATGAAAGATGTGGTTGTTTTTAATTCCTGCTGGTCCTTTTAATTCGATCGCAGGAAGCATAAACAATAAGGCACCAAGAATAGCCAAACCAAAACTCAAAAACCAAAGACTAACTTTGTTTTGGACGACGACTCCAATTCCGGAGGATTTAACTAATTGATAGGCCAGACTGTGTGGCTTTTCCCAGATAACTTTTGACCACTCCTTATTTTTTTTATGCGCTATATTGGCTGATTTAACAGATTTAGCAATCGTATTGGCCAAGTAAAAGGGTGTGTTAAATTCTCGTTCAATTACGCTTGATTCTAAGGTATTAATAAAAATAGGGCTCGTGATGTTTTTTTGCACACAAAAGGCATCGAGCGCCTTACTGCTGAGCTTATATTGACCCACAAATAGAATACTAATAAAAACAGCAAATGCGGCTAAAAGTAGGCCTAGACCAAAAGTTCGTATTGATTTCATATTATGATTTTAGGGTGAAAATTTGAGACCATTTTTTCTTTCTCAATCTCAGTTCACTTTGGTGTTCCTGGTTGAATTTATCAATAATATCTTTGCTGTAAGTTCTATAAAATTCAGGGTCAAAATTAGCATTTTCTAGATGTTCTAATACGTAGTCAATGGTTTTTTTATGAGTTAGCCAATCATTGAACACCTCATGTCTCAGTCGCACTCCAAAGGAGTTAACTCCTAATAAAGTTTGAGTGTTTTTATCAAAAGCAAACGTCATACATTTTTTTTGATCCGAATGCTGCCAATGGAAATGAACTTCATTCGCTTTCATGTGCTTTTCGCTATTCACCCATCCATAGGTTTGGTATTCAATGTCAAAAAACTTAGCAGAATTAAACCAGTGGCCAGGGGTATAGGGGGTTTCTTTGTTGCAGATAGTTTGGGCCACAGTTTCACCCATGATTCGACCGGTATACCAGACCGCCTCAATAGGTCTTCGACCTGCGCTAGGGCTTCTTAGTTCGGCACAATCTCCGATGGCATAAATGCCTTTTATATTGGTTTCAAGGTTTTTGTCGACCAAAATGCCTTTGTTGGTTTCTAACATTGAATTTTTTACAAACCCAATGCTAGGAGAGACACCAGCCGTAAGCCCAACAATTCCACAATTAATTTCTTCGCCAGTTTCAGCAATAATAATTGATTTCACTTGCCCATTGCTATCTGATCTTATTTCTTGTAAGCTCGTTCCTAGCCGAAGATCTATGCCGTTTTTTTTAATTTCATTATTTATCATTTCACTTTCTCCTTTTGGCAAAATAGAATTCCAGTAGCTCTTTTCTCTCACCAAAAAGGTGACTGTAATATGACGGGAATGAAACATTTCCGCCAGTTCAATGCCTATCAAACCGCCACCTACAATCACGGCACGCTTACACACTTTATTGTTGGGAGCTAATGATTCAATGGCCTCTAAGTCCTGCTTGTGATACAAGCTCACAACGCCCTTGAGGTCTTGTCCGGGCCATCCAAATTTATTGGCTTTACTGCCTGTAGCTATGATTAGTTTATCAAAACTAAGTTGTTCGCCGTCTGAAAACAGTAGTTTTTTTGCTGTACAGTCAATTTTTGACACATACCCTTTTTTGAGAGCGATTCTGTTTTTTTTCCAAAACCAATTTTCATAAGGCTGTGTGTGTTCGAATTTCATTTGCCCCATATACACGTACATGAGTGCGGTTCTTGAGAAAAAATAATCAGTTTCAGAAGAAATGACTGTGATTTTTTTATTAGATTTTTTTCGAATATGTCTGGCTGCGGTAATTCCAGAAATTCCATTTCCAATAATTGCGATATGTTCCATACTAAATGCGTTGTTTGGGGAGATTAGTATTTCAAATAATGACTCAAAATTAATTAGATTAAGAGGTATAAAGTTAGTGAATATGTTTTAAATAATATCTTTCTAAATTTTTTGGTGAGGCTCCGAAATATTTTTTTAAATGAATGATACTAAAATGAAGCTGTAATCTCCAAACGCCATTCGAGTTGTAACGTCTTGAAGACGTCATTAGCCATTTCTGAATGACTTTAAAGTTTGAGTGTGTATATAGTTTATAAATAAGGTCATTGTCTTCATAAACTGCAAACGCTTCATTATAGCCTCCCATTTTTTGAAACAATGCTTTTTCTACAAACAAACTTTGGTCGCCTCCACGACACGATTTCCAGTTAAACTGAGTAAGCCATCCTGCAATTTTTAGAACCCAGTGAGGGCTGTCGAATTTCATCCTAAAGCACCCAGATTTTGAGCCATTGCCCACGGCTTCAATTAGGTGTTTATCAAAATTTTCAGGGGGTAAGGAGTCGGCATGTAAAAAATAGAGAATGCACCCTATTGATTTTGCGGCGCCTATATTCATTTGAATGGCGCGTCCTTTAGGACTATCGATTTTTTTAAATTTTAAGTGCTTTTTCGAAAATGCTGAAACAATTTCCTGAGAGCCATCTGTACTTCCGCCATCAACCACTAGAAATTCTAGGATGTTGTTTGAATTCATTTTTTGTAAATACACTAAAAATGAATGAAGGCTCTTGGCCTCGTTATAAACGGGTATTACTACAGAGATGCTACTCATTAAGGCTCCAGCTATAGTTAAGATAATCGATGTCTGCTTGTGCTGCTATTTTTAGGGCACTATAGTTGTTTAAAAAGGCAATAAACGCTTCACTTTTGGGAAAATCAGTTTTAAACCATTTAAAAATCTTAGATATTTTGACAGCTAAGTAATTGATGCTATTTCTTGAGGGGTCGTTAATAAACGTTTTTGTGGCCTGTTCGAGCTGTTGTTCTAAAGTATCTGATTCGTACGCAAAATTCAAAAGTTTTGGACAGGACTCCGACGCACACACAATTGCAAAGTGGATTCTTGGGTCCCCCATAGGTCTTAGTATTTCATGTTCAATGGTATTAAGTGTTATTTTTTCTCCATCAATTTCAATAAAACATTGGTCCCATGGCCGTCTCAAATCCTTGATGCTTTTTAAGGGGTAATTTTCAAGAATAAGCTGAACTGTAAAGGCATTATAGGCATTAATCCAGTAGGCTTTTTTTGCATCGATACTCCATGCACCGTTAGGGGCATTAGCACGCAACTCCTTTAAATAGCCATTAAGAACAGCTTTATTATTTTGCAGGTCTTTATAGTCGACTGCTCCTTTGTCTGAAACATAGGTTTGAAGCACATTAGTCCATAGGCTATGATCTACAGGTTGTGCATTTACAGTCCAGAAATTAACGAGTAAGCTTAAGATTAAAATACGTCTCATTTTTCAGGATTTAACAGCAGCCCCCACCATCATAATGGAAGGTGGATTCGCTGATATAAATATCATTTCGATTTAAATTTGATAAGGCGTTAGCTGTTTTATCGCAAATCGCCAAGGGTTGGTTTTTTAATAAGACATGTCCCGCCTTGTCATCAAGATAATCCTCTTTACCATGAAAAATGGCGGCCTTTCCTGTAAAAACACAAGGCCCGTCTGCAGGCATGGGGTCTTTAATTGCAGCCACTTCTATAGATTCAATATAGATTAATTCTTTTGTGTTGTAGTGCAGCGGATCCAAAATCCGATAGGGTTTTCGGGCTCTAATTTCAATCGTTCCAAACCCAGCATCAGTTAGCATTTTCACGTAGTCAGCAATAGGGATACTCCCGCTCAAGCACAGGGCGCGAAGGCGGTCATCTTCTCTCAAAGATTGATTCATCGGTTGCTCACAAGTGGGGTCACTCATTACTAATTTCCCGTGAGGTTTAAGAACGCGATACATTTCTGAAATTGCTTTTTTAAGTTCTTCGACCTTAAAAATATTAAATAAACAATTTTGTGCTGCGACGTCAATACTATTATCTTCTAAAGGTAAGTTAAGCGCATCTCCTTTTTTTAGACTCACAAATTCTTTGTCAAACCAAGGATTTTGCTGTTCTGCTTCTATGAAATTTTCCTTTGAGGCTTCTAGCATTTCATCCACGACGTCGACTCCAATAACGCCATTTTTTTGACGACTAAAATAGGCGAACTGCAATAACTCCATTCCGCCTCCAACGCCTACATATAAGATTTTAGGATTATTGGTTAGGTCTCGTGCATGCACGGTACTTCCGCAACCATAATTCATTTCTTGCATGATTTTTGGGATTTTCAGACCTGGGAGTTCCCATATAGGGTTGGTGGTGCAGCAAAGTCCAATATCTGGACTGAGAGCTGCTTCTTTATAAACGTCGTGAGTGGTATCTAGGTAGCTCATTTATAGCATTTTTATTAGTTCTTTAAACAATGTAATCATTTTGGGTTCTGCTTTTGCTGCAATTTCTATAATTTCGGAGATATCAACTGCTTTCAGGTTTTCAGGATCACATTCATCGGTTAGAACAGAGACCGCTGCTACTTTTAACCTCAGGTGATTAGCAACTATTATTTCTGGAACAGTACTCATTCCCACGGCATCAGCACCCATTAGTTTTAGCATTTTATATTCTGCACGTGTTTCTAATTGAGGCCCCACCACACTGACGTAAACGCCCTTGTGGAGTTTAATATCATGATTGGTGGCGATGGTTTCAAATAGGGCATTTATTTTTTGATTATAGGGCGCACTCATGTCTACAAAGCGGTCCCCTAAAAGTTCAACGCCTTTAAAAGCCAAAGGCGATCCCCCTTGTAGGTTAATGTGGTCCTCAACTAGCATTAAGTCTCCCTTTTTGTAATCAAGATTTAAGGCCCCAGAAGCATTAGAAACTAGCAAAGTAGAGATTCCCAGCTGTTTCATAATGCGTACAGGATAGGTGACATCCTGAAGGGAATAGCCTTCATATATATGAAAACGTCCTTGCATAACGATTACTTTTTTCCCTTCTAAGATTCCGAAAACTAACTTGCCTTTATGAAACTCAACAGTCGCTGTTGGAAAATTAGGAATGTGATTATAGCTCACTTCCTTAATAACCTCGATATGGTCAATAAGCTGGCCTAATCCGGTGCCAAGAATGATTCCTATTTCGGGGGTTTCAAATCCTTTTTCTTTTAAATAATCAGTCGTTTCTTCAATGAGGTGCATCATAGTCTTCTATCTTTTTTAATAAATCGGGTTGTTGTTGTAAGTCTTCAAATGTATCAATGTCATTCAAGGCTTCCAAAAGTTTAACGTTTTGTTGCTGTAAATCTTGTAAAGTGTTTTCTAACACTGAATCTGCACCCCATTTTTTGTTTTTAAATAATGCGGGATGAAGTTGTTTCATGCCTAATAAATAATAGCCACCGTCTAATGAGGGACCTATAGCAAAGTCATGTGTTTCTAGTATTTTAAAAGCAGTTGTTATGTGGGTTGGTTTTAGGTCAAATAAATCACTTCCAATAATTAAGACCTTTTCATAGTCATCCTGAAACGCCGTTTCAAAAGCATGCTGCATTCGTTCGCCTAAATCTGCTCCTTTTTGACGTTTTTTTTGAAAGATGCTTGCTTCCCAAAAGTCATTCTCTTCCACCTTTTCGGAGTAATAAACGACTTTATGAGAACTCAAATCACGAAGAACTGAAGCGGTGTGCTCCAATAGAATTTTGTAAATAGTTAAAGCCAACGCGTCTCCAATGGTTTTGGCGAGCCTTGTTTTTACTTTTCCGAGCTCGGGCGTTCTCACAAAAACAATGATAAGGTTTTTACTCATAGACTTTAATTCCTTTTGTTAAGTAGCGGCCCCATTTTTTTGAATAGGCATGTACTTTTTGTGTTGGTTCCCCTTTTTTATAGATGTCTCCGCCTTTATTCACCCATTCAAAAATGCCTCCATACAGGTTGTATACATTTGTAAATCCGTTACTCATTAGTTTTTTACCTATAATTTCAGACCGAACCCCAATCGAGCAATAGACAACAATTAGCTGGTCTCTGCCTACTAATGAATCCGACATAAGCGTAACCAATCTAGAGGAATTAACATCTTTAAACCCGATGTATTGAGCATTTTTTAAATGGCTTACCTCAAATTCTTCTGGTTCTCTAGCATCCAATACTAACGCTTGCTTTGCGCTTTTTTTTAAGGTCTCTACATGGATATAAGGAACCGATTTGTCATTGTACTTATTCAAAACCCCTTCAATAGTGGTTTGAGAGAATGTGCTAGTACTCAGCATAGAAATCCATATAATAATTAGTTTTTTCATTTGTTTAGGTGACCGTTCCTTGACAACTACTTCCTGCGCCAGCGGTACAGCCATAGCAGTGTTGTGACACACAAATAGTTCGATTTTCTAAAGCTTCTTTATTGAAGTCGCTGATGTGTTGCCCAGGGCTGTTCACTTTTAATTCCAACATTTGATTAAAATCACAGTCATAGAGCCAGCCATCCCAACTCACAGATAGGGTGTTTGTACACATCACATTTTCTACCGCTGCAGGGTTAAACGCTTCAACTAGACTGTACATGTAATCCTCATAATTATCAGAAGCAATAAGATAGTCTAAAAAACGGCTTATGGGTAAGTTTGTAATTGAAAATAACTGGTGAAATTGAATGTCAAAATCTGATAAGAGGGCTTTTTTAAAATCAGATTCTAAGGCGGCCTGATCGCCTGGTAAAAAAGCACCCGATGGATTATAGACCAAGTCGAGTTTCAATTCAGATCCAGGCATCCCATAGCCAACAGCATTTAACATTTTCAAAGCTTTGATAGAGGCATTAAAAACACCGTCGCCCCG
>Ga0115564_10001080_pt1 | contig 25674 bp, 27 predicted proteins | sample COGITO_mtgs_1105_7_FD_88680 | JGI IMG/M metagenome (GOLD analysis project Ga0115564, IMG submission 88680) | Pelagic marine microbial communities from North Sea - COGITO_mtgs_110523 | ecosystem: Environmental > Aquatic > Marine > Epipelagic | place: Germany:Helgoland, sampling site Kabeltonne...
AAAATAATGTATCATTAGATGAGGGGATAAAGGAATTTATTAACTGGTTTAAAGTGTATCATAGAGTTTGATTTAATGGATAGATATTAATTTGTTAGACATTGTGATGTCTTGAAAAATTTAGTAAAAATTAAATTAAATTTGAGCTTTTAAAATTAAGATTATTGTTCAATTACTAATGTGATTGACAATAGCGAAGCTTTGAAAAAAACTAAAGTTTAAAAATTAGGGACTACCGTTGGTAGTCGAGAAAAACATAATAGTATAGATACTAAAGGTTGTCTGTAAGTTAAAATTAAAGTAAATTCGCCTTGTTTAATTCAATTATTAATGTGATTGATAACAGCGAAGCTGTAAAAAAAACTAAAGTTTAAAAATTAGGGATTACTGGTGGTGTGGTAGTCTAGAAAAATATATATTATGAAAATAGGAATCACTTTTTCAACCTTTGATTTGTTTCATGCTGGGCATGTAAAAATGCTTGAAGAAGCCAAACGTCAGTGTGATTATTTAATCGTAGGCTTGCAGTTAGACCCTTCGATTGATCGCCTTGAAAAAAAAGCACCTTCACAATCGATAATAGAGCGATATATTCAACTACAAGGATCTAAGTATGTAGATGAAATTGTGCCCTATGTATTTGAACAAGATTTAGAAGATATTTTAAAGTCTTTTAAGTTGGATGTTAGAATCATTGGAGATGAGTACAAGGAAAAGAACTATACAGGAAGAACCTATTGTGAAGAAAAAGGAATCGAGATCTATTACAATTCTAGAGATCATAGGTTCTCTTCGAGTGGACTTAGAAAGCAAGTTAAAACAGCAGAAGATAAATAAGAAATGAATAAGGTTACAAATATATATATAGCTGGACACAGAGGTATGGTTGGTTCAGCAGTTTGGAGAGCACTAGAATCTAAAGGTTATTCTAATTTGATTGGAAAAACAAGTGCTGAACTTGATTTAAGAAATCAACAAGCCGTGAATGATTTTTTTAAGTATGAGAAGCCAGAGGTAGTAATAGATGCAGCTGCAAAAGTTGGAGGTATTTTAGCTAATAACGATTTTCCTTACCAGTTTTTAATGGAGAATATGCAGATTCAAAACAATTTGATTGATGGCGCTTATAAGGCTGGTATTGAGAAATTTATTTTTTTAGGTAGTTCTTGTATTTACCCTAAGTTCGCTCCACAACCTTTAAAAGAAGAATACCTATTAACAGATTCTTTAGAGCCTACAAATGAATGGTATGCCATTGCAAAAATTACAGGAGTAAAAGCTTGTCAGGCTATTCGTAAACAATACAATAAGGATTACGTGAGTTTGATGCCTACCAACTTGTATGGTTCTTTTGATAATTTCGATTTGCAATCCTCGCATGTATTACCGGCGATGATGCGTAAATTTCATGAGGCGAAAATAAACAACAATTCAGACGTAACGCTCTGGGGGAGCGGAACTCCAATGAGAGAGTTTTTGTTCGTCGATGATATGGCAGAAGCGGTGGTTTATGCTTTAGAAAATAACTTACCAGAATACTTATATAATGTAGGTTCTGGAAAAGATATTACGATTAAACAATTGGCAGAGACCATTCAAACGGTAATAGGTCACGAGGGGAGTATTCATTGGGATGCCACCAAGCCAGATGGAACACCAAAAAAACTGATGGATGTTTCCAAAATGAAAGAACTCGGATGGGAGTATTCAACAGAACTAGAAGACGGTATTAAAAAAACTTACGAATGGTTTTTTGAAAATCAAGATACATTTAAAGAAATTAAGTTATAAAAATGAAAGTAGCACTAATTACAGGAATTACCGGGCAAGATGGTTCTTACCTAGCGGAATTATTATTAGAAAAAGGTTATATGGTTCATGGTATTAAAAGAAGAGCTTCTTCTTTCAATACATCTAGAATTGATCACTTATATCAAGATCCACATATACCCAATAAAAGGTTAAAATTACATTATGGAGACTTGTCTGATGCAATGAACCTTACTCGTATTATCCAAGAAACACAACCCGATGAAATATATAATTTAGGAGCCATGTCACATGTTGCTGTTTCATTTGACACTCCTGAATATGTTGGGAATATTGATGGATTAGGCACTTTAAGGATACTAGAAGCCGTAAGGATTCTAGGTTTAGAAAAAAAAACCAGAATATACCAAGCTTCTACATCAGAACTATATGGAGGAATGGCAGATAACAAAAATGATAAAGGTTTTTATGATGAAAACTCTGAATTTTATCCCAGATCTCCTTATGGAGTGGCAAAAATATATGGCTTTTGGATTACGAAAAACTATAGAGAAGCCTACAATATGTTTGCGTGTAATGGTATTTTATTTAACCATGAATCTCCCAGAAGAGGTGAGACTTTTGTTACTCGTAAAATTACTAGAGCCACGTCCAAAATTGCTTTAGGTCTTCAAGAAAAGTTTTATTTAGGTAATTTAGATGCAAAACGTGACTGGGGTCATGCCAAAGACTACGTGAGAATGATGTGGATGATTTTGCAAGCTGAAAATGCTGAGGATTGGGTAATTGCCACAGGAACAACTTCAACAGTAAGAGATTTTGTGAGAATGAGTTTTTCTGAAGTTGGAATTGAACTAGAGTTTAAAGGAAAAGGATTAGAAGAAAAAGCATTTGTTAAAAAATGTAATAACAAAGATTATCAAATTGAATTAGGAAAAGAGGTCTTGTCTATAGATCCAGCTTATTTTAGACCAACTGAAGTAGATTTGTTAATTGGAGACCCTTCAAAGGCTAAAAATAAATTAGGTTGGGTGCCAGAGTACAATCTGAATTCTTTAGTTAAAGACATGATGAGATCTGATCTTTTATTAATGAAAAAAGATATTGTTTTATTAAATGCAGGACATAATCTTTTGAAATAAACTGAATATTATTTTTAATAAAAAATTATAATTTATAATGTGCAGCCCAAAAACATATATAATAGCTGAAGTTGGTGTTAACCATAATGGAGATATATCTATAGCTAAGGATTTGATAAAAAAAGCGAAGGAATCTGGAGCTGATTGTGTTAAATTTCAAACATTTAAGGCTTCTCAAATTGTAACAAAGTCCGCACCTAAAGCTAATTATCAATTAAAAGTTACAGATTCTAAAGAAAGTCAGTTTGAGATGCTTAAAAAATTAGAATTAGATTTTGAGGCATATTTAGATCTGATAAAATATTGTAAAGAAATTGAAATTGATTTTTTATCTACCCCATATAATATAGAGGATTTAAACTTCTTAGAAAATTTAGGTGTTAATTCGTACAAAATAGCCTCAGGACAATTAACTGAAATACCTTTTATAAAATCTGTAGCAAAAAAAGGAAAAAAAATATTATTGTCAACTGGCATGGGTACATTTTCTGATGTTTTTGACGCGGTAGAGGCAATAAGGAGTGAAGGCAATAATGATATAATTGTTTTACAGTGTACTACTAATTATCCTTCTAAAATAGAAGATGCTAATATTTTAGCAATGAATACTATTAAAGAAGCTTGTGGAGTAAAGGTCGGTTACTCTGACCATGTAGCTAACAACTTTGCATGTTATGCAGCTGTAGCACTTGGTGCAGAGTTAATAGAAAAACATTTTACACTTGATAAGAATATGGAAGGACCAGATCACTCATGTTCATTAACCCCTTCAGAATTTAATGAAATGGTTTCAGGGATTAGAAATATTGAAATGTCTTTAGGGAGTAAGATTAAGAGACCATCTCAAATTGAAGTTGAGAATAGTTTTGGAATGAAAAGAGGAATGGTTTTAATTAAAGAGATTGAAGCCGGAACTTTATTAACAGAAGAGCATATTGGATTCAAAAGACCATTGAAAGGAATACCAATCAACATGCTTAGCGTTGTTCTAGGAAAGAAAGTATGTAGAAAAATGTTTATTGATGAATCTCTAGATTATAATTGTATAGAATGGTAAAAGCCATAAGTATAAGGGAAGTTGGTATTAACGAGACACAATTAATTAAAAGTTTTCTACTTGAGGCTCCCGAGACCATAAAATCATTTCGTTACTTTGATAATAGACCTCTAGAGGTTGTGTCAAATCATATATTAACGATAATCGCACTTTGCGGTGATAGAGCAGTGGGATACGGTCATTTAGACAAAGAATTAGATACAATATGGTTTGGAATTGCTGTTGCTGATAGTTTTAAAGGTAAAGGCTTTGGTAAAAAAATCATGAAATATCTAATTGATTATGCTGACAAAATTGAAGTTTCTGAATTAAAACTTTCAGTTGATTTCAATAACATTGTTGCTATTAAGATGTATGAAAAATTCAATTTTATGTTAGAAAAAAAACTTCAATCAAATGTTTTGATTATGAAAAGAATGAAAAATGGACTCTAATATATATATAAGCACATTAGCTTTTTTAGGAAAAGAGGTGAATGAAATTATTGAAATCTGTAAAGAGAATAACTATAATTTAGAATTTAGTTCTGGGATGCCTTTTAATAAGCGCATGTCAGAAATATATCTAAAGTCTTCAATACGAAGACAACCGCATAACTATTTTCCAGACCCAAAAATTCCTTTTGTGTTGAACTTAGCTAGTGAAAATGATATTATTAGGAATAAATCTATTGATCATTGTAAAAAAGGTTTAGAGTTGGCTAAACATTCTAATTCCCCTTTTTATGCTGCTCATGCAGGGTTTTGCTTAGATCCCAATCCTAATGAATTAGGTCAAAAAATAGAAATAAAAAGTAAATTTAATAAAAATAAGCATAAAATTTTATTCATAAACTCTGTTTTAGATATCCTGCAAACAGCTGAAAGTTTAAACATAGAATTTTTAATAGAAAATAATGTGATAGCTCCATTTAATTATGATGGAGCAAATAATCCATTATTATGTTGTGATTTTAATGATCTTTCATGGTTGTTTAATAAAATAAAACATGAGAAATTTGGATTGTTATTGGATACTGCACATTTAAAAGTAAGTTGTAAAACACTTAAATTAAACTTATTAGATGAGTTTAAAAAAATATCACCATTTATCAAAGCATTTCATCATAGTGATAACGATGGAACTATTGATAATAACTTAAAGCTAACAAATGAATATTGGTTTTTAAATTATTTTAAGGATTATCAAAACTATATTCATGTTTTAGAGGTGAAATCTCTAAATATTTCAGAAATAGAAAATCAAATACAATTTATAAAAAAACATGGAGCTGCATAATTTGCTTATTAATTTTAATGAAAATTTGCATCAAGCACTTTTATTATTAAATAAATCGGGAACAGGAATTCTTTTTGTAGTGAATGATTCCAACAAATTGTTAGGGACTTTAACTGATGGGGATATTAGAAGACAACTACTACATGATTCTGATTTGAATGTTCAAGTTGATGGATTTATGAAAAAAGATTATGTTTCTTTACCAATAAATACTCAAAACTCTAAGATAATTGAACACATTAATAGTGATATTAAAATTATCCCTCTAGTCGATGATTGTAACGTCGTTCTTGATTACGCATCAGTCAATAGGTTGAGAAAAATTAATATATCTTCACCTGTTCTGGAAGGTAATGAGCTATTATACTTAACAGATTGTGTTAAAACTAATTGGATTTCATCTCAAGGAAAATATGTAAGATTATTTGAGAAAAATTTTAAAGACTATCACGAAGGACACGAAGCATTAGCTGTGAGTAATGGAACTGTAGCTCTGCATCTAGCTTTAGAAGCTTTGGGAGTTAAAGAAGGAGATGAAGTAATTGTTCCTGATTTAACTTTTGCAGCTTCAATTAATGCTATACTTTATACAGGAGCGACGCCAGTATTAGTCGATGTAGAAAATGATACATTTAACATTGATGTCACTAAAATTGAACAATTAATTACAGATAAAACCAAAGCAATCATGCCAGTCCATTTATATGGACATTCTTGTGAAATGGATGAAATTGTTCGTATTGCAAAAAAACACAAATTATTAATAGTTGAGGATTGTGCTGAAGCTCTCGGTTCTTTTTATAAAGAAAGGCCTGTTGGTGTTTTTGGAGATGCTGCAACATTTAGTTTTTTTGGCAATAAAACGATTACTACAGGTGAGGGAGGTATGGTTTTGTTTAAAGATCCTAAAAAAGCATATAAAGCTTCAATTCTTCGTGATCATGGTATGAGCAAAGAAAGAAGATATTGGCATGATTTTATTGGTTATAACTATAGACTTACAAATTTGCAAGCATCTGTTGGTGTAGCTCAGTTTGAACGATTAAATAATTTTATTGAAGCAAAGAGAGCGCTTGCAGAAACTTATAACAAAACTTTAACTAAATTTAATTTCTTTCAAACTCCTCTAGAGAAAAAAAACACTTTTAACTCCTATTGGCTTTATACTTTTTTAGTTAAAGCTAACTCACCTTTCAATAGGGAAGACCTAATTGATTATTTAAGTACAAAAGGAATAGAAAGTAGGCCTGTTTTTTATCCATTACATATAATGCCACCTTACCAAAAATTCGGCAATGCGGATGACTTAAAAACCTCTAATATGATTTCTGAAAGAGGCATTAGTTTACCATCTTCTGTTAATTTATCTCAGCTTGAAGCTAAACATATTTGCAACGTTATAGAAGGCTATATTAAAACTTTTAAAATTAATTAATAACGTTAAAAAATAATATATTATACTGGTTCAGGTTACTATTTGGTTGTAGGAAAACACGAAGATCATGAAAAAAATAATTAAATGAAACTCAAGTTATGAAAAACTATATACTTATAATTGGATTAGGTTCTATGGGTAAAAGAAGAGTGAGGAATTTACAATCTCTGGGAATAAAAAATATCATTGGTTTTGATAAAAGGGAAGACAGGAGAGTTGAATCCGCTGAGAAATATGGTATTAATGTTGTAAATAGTTTTGAAGAAGCGATGGCCAATTTTAAAATTGATGCATTTGTTATTTCTTTGCCACCAGACATTCATCATATATACATGAAAATAGCCATAAAATCATCTATTCCCGCTTTTATTGAAGCAAGTGTAGTTGATACAGCTTTTGAAGCAATGATCGCAGAATCCAAAGAAAAAGGTATCTGTTTAGCGCCATCTTGTACTATGTTTTTTCATCCTGCAATAAAAAAGATAGCAAAAATTGTAAAAAATGGAGATCTAGGTATCATATCTAATTTTTTGTATCATTCAGGACAATACCTTCCAGATTGGCATACTTATGAAGATGTTAGTGAATTTTATGTTTCTAATAAAAATACTGGTGGAGGAAGAGAAATTGTTCCTTTTGAATTAACGTGGATAACCTTAGTATTAGGGTTTCCAAAGAGAGTTGTAGGACTCTACAAAAATACAATTCAAATCAAAGGAGCTGAACAAATTGATGATACTTATAATTTATTGATGGACTATGGAAATTCAATATTTAATTTATCCGTAGATGTTGTTTCAAGATTTGCAACTAGACGATTGACAATTAATGGAGCTAAAAAACAATTGCATTGGAATTGGGATGATAATATGATAAAAATATATGATCCAGGGTCGGGCAATTGGAACGAAATAAAATATGAGACAACTTCTGCTCAAAGTGGTTATAATAAAAACATAACTGAGCAGATGTATGTTGATGAAATGTCTGCTTTTTTAAAGGCAGCAAATAATGAAAGTGTTTTCCCCAATTCTTTAGAACATGATCACAAAGTTTTAAAAATATTATATGCTGTCGAAAACTCAGATAATAATAATAAAATAGAGAAATTGTAATGATTGGAGTTTTTATAACAGCGAGATTAGGGTCTACTAGGTTAAGTGAAAAGCATTTAATAGAAATAAATGCAAAGCCTTTAATAAGATACCTCGTCGAACGCTTTATTTTTGCCTTTAAAGAAAGTATTGAGAGAAATGAATTAAAAATATTCATTACGACATCAATAAAACCTGAGAATAAAAAGTTTGAATCAATTTTCGATGCAAATGAATTACAAGTATATTACGGGTCTGATGAAAATATTCCCTTACGTCATTTAGAATGTGCTCGTGAACATAATATAGATTATATAATTTCTATTGATGGAGATGATATTTTATGTTCAACTGAAGCATCAAAATTAGTAATAGATAGGTTGTTGAGTGGTTCAAAAATGGCATACACTAAAGGACTGCCTTTAGGAATGAACATCTCTGGTTATAGCAAGGTTTTTTTAGAAAAGTCTTTGAAAGGTATTGAATCTAATAAGTTAGAAACAGGCTGGAATAGAATTTTTGAGAAAGATGAAATCGACATTATTAAATTAAATTTATCAGATGATATAGCAAAAATCAGGATGACTTTGGATTATGAAGCTGATGCTGATTTTTTTAAGACAGTGATATCAAATTTAGATGTATTAAATATTTCAGACATATCATTATTTGATTCGATAATAAAAAACAAGTGGAGCCAGTTAAATAGTCATTTAGGTGATATTTATTGGGCCAATTTTAATAAACTAAAAGAAGAAGAAATTTAATTTTTTTACATGAAAGAAACTTATTCACAAAGATTGCACAAAGTAATACCTGGAGGTGCTCATACCTATTCAAGAGGGGATGATCAGTTTCCATCAAATGCGCCTTCTATTCTAGAAAGAGGAGAAGGAGCTTATGTATTTTGTCCAGACGGAAACAAATATTTAGATTATGGAATGGGATTACGTTCTGTTAACATAGGCTATGGAAACAACGAAGTGGCAAATGCCTGTCATGATGAAATAATGAAGGGGAACAACTTGACTAGAGCTTCATTAACTGAATTGAAGGCTGCTGAGTTATTATGTGAATTAATTCCATCGGTTGAAATGGTTAAATTCGCAAAACATGGTTCTACAGTTACTAGTGCTGCAATCAAATTAGCTAGAGCCTATACTGGGAAAAAATATATTGCAGTGCCATATGAACAACCATTTTTTTCTTTTGATGATTGGTTTATTGGAACAACTCCAATGAAAAAAGGAGTTCCCAAGGAAATACAATCATTAACTTTAAGGTTTCATTATAACAATATAGAATCATTAAAAAAACTTTACGAAGAATATCCAGATCAAATTGCAGGAGTTATAATGGAAGCAGCAACAACTTTGAATCCATGTTCAGATTCATGTGATAAAAAAAATATTTGCTCAACATGTCCAAACAATCATAAGAATTTTTTAAATCAAGTAATTTCTTTAGCCCATAAAAATTCATCTTTATTTATATTAGATGAAATGATAACAGGGTTTAGATGGCACATGCAAGGTGCGCAAACCTATTATGGAATAGAACCAGATCTTTGCACTTTTGGAAAAGCAGCTGCTAACGGATTTGCAGTAGCAGCTTTAGCGGGAAAAAGGGAAGTAATGAAACTAGGGGGGATTCTTGAAGAGGGAAAAGAAAGAATATTTTTAACATCAACGACTCATGGTGCAGAAATGAGTGCTTTGGGTGCTTTTATTAAAACGATGGAGATCTTAAAAAGAAATAAAGTAATAGAGCATTTTTGGAACTATGGAAGTCAATTAATGTCAGGCATGAATGAAATTTCAAAAAATCTTGGAATTCAAGATCATTTTTATGTTGAGGGATATCCATGCTCTCCAAATTATGTAACAAAAGACAAAGAAGGAAATTTATCCATGGCTATGCGTACTTTATTTGCCCAGGAAATGTTAGAGAAAAAAGTATTGATGCCTTACATGGCTTTTTCTTATTCACACCAAGAAACAGAATTAGATATAACATTGGCTGCAGTAGAATATGCTTTAGAAATATATAAATTGGCATTAGAAAATGGGTATGAAAATTATTTAAAATCGGATATTATTAAGCCGGTTTTTAGAAAGTATAATTAATGAAAATAGCAACTGTTTCGTTTAATTCAATTTGGGAAGATAAAAAAGTTAATTTGATTGAGTTTGAAAGAATTATCAAATCATTAAAGAATAAAGCTGAATTCGTCATTTTCCCAGAAATGACATTAACAGGTTTTTCAGTACATAATTTGGATTTAGCAGAAGATCATAAAAATTCAGATTCAATTAGAATAATTAAAAATATTGCTAAAGAACATCAAATCAATATTGTATTTGGAATGATGATTTCTAAAGGAGTTAACAAATACAATAGCTGTATTGCAGTAAATAGTGAGGGAGAAATAGAGGGTAATTATGAAAAAATACACCTTTTCTCATATAGTGGAGAAGATAAATTCATTTCTGGGGGTAATGAAGTTAAAAGCCTTTCTTGGACGGGAGGTTGGGGACTAAGTATTTGTTATGATTTAAGATTTCCGGAGTTATATCTAGAATTATCAAAAGAAAACTTAATTTTAATCAATATTGCGAATTGGCCAAAATCAAGAGTTAGTCATTGGAGAACGTTGCTTAATTCTAGAGCGATTGAAAATCAAAGTTTCATGATTGGGGTAAATCGAATTGGTGTCGATGGAAACGGTTTAGAATATGAGGAAAGTTCTTGTGTTTTTTCGCCTACAGGAGAAAAAATAGAACCTTTTGAAATTTCAGGAACTGTCAAAATATTTGATTTGAATTTTGACGAAGCAACAGAATATCGAAAAAGTTTTCCTGTAAAACAGGACAGGAAAGTTGAATTTTACAAAAATGTCATATAATATGTCAATGTTACTCGAAAATAAAGTAATTGTTATTACTGGGGGAGCTGGATTAATTGGAAGTGAATTTGTTAAAACAGTTTTGGAAAATAATGGGACAGCAATAATTGCAGACTTTGATAAGAAACGAGGAGTTATTACTGCGAATAAATTAAAGGAACTAGTATCAACTGGAATTATTGATTTCCAATGGTTGGATATTAACAATAAGGAGTCAATCCTAAGGGTGATCGATATTCTTAATAAGAAATATGGTAGAATTGATGCATTAGTAAATAATGCCTATCCTCGGAATAAAAATTATGGACAGAAGTTTGAGGATGTTACATATGATGATTTTTGCGAAAATATAAATATCAATTTGGGAGGTTATTTTTTGACTTCCCAGCAATTCTCGGAATACTTTTGCAGACAAGGTTTTGGTAATATTGTTAATATTTCATCAATTTACGGAGTGGTTGCCCCCCGATTTGAAATTTATAATAATACAAAATTGACAATGCCCGTTGAATATGCAGTAATTAAATCTGGATTATTGCACTTGACAAAGTACATGTCAAAATATTTTAAAGGAAAAAATATCAGGGTAAATGCAATATCACTTGGTGGAATACTTGATGCACAGCCTGTATCTTTTATCCAAAAATATAACGATCTTTGTTTAAACAAAGGAATGCTTGACGCCACTGATATCACAGGAACATTATTGTTTTTATTGTCTGACAAATCACAATATATTAATGGTCAAAACATCGTAGTGGATGATGGATTTACTTTATAAAAATTTAAGCATATGACAAAGTTAACATTAGAAGGAAAATGTATCGAATTAAAAGAATTTAACGATAATAATTTATATGATCCGAGTTACCATAAATGGCTGAGAGATATTGATGTCGTTTCAGCTATTTATCGAATGGAATATTTAATGCCATTGCAATTTTCGGAAATTGAAGAATACGTTAAAATTTTGTACAAGAGCAACAAAGATTGCCTGTTTGCTATTTATGAAAAAAGTAATGATTCATTTATAGGGACAGTTAAAATTGGCCATATTGATTGGAGATCAGGGATTTGCGATATTGGAATCATGATTGGTGATGAAAATTCAAGGGGGAAGGGTTATTCGAAAGAGGCCTTGATTCTCGCGTGTGATTATGCTTTTAATATCCTAAGTCTGCGTAAAATCACCGCAGGTACATATTCAAATAACATAGCAATGATAAAAAGTTTTACTCGTTTAGGATTTACTCAAGAAGGTCAAAAAAGAAAGGAATTGCTCGTTAAAGGTGAATATTTGGACCATTTGCTTTTTGGGCTATTTAAAAATGAATTTAAAAATGAAATATAAAAATACTTTATTATGAAAAAGACAAAAATTAAATATTGTACTAATTGTATGATGTCAGAAATGAGACCTAGAATTACATTTGATGAAAAAGGTGTTTGTAGTGCATGTGCTTGGACAGAAGAAAAGAAGACGGAAATTGATTGGAAGGATAGATGGCAACAGTTGGTAGATTTATGTAATAGTAATAAATCAACAGGAAGATTCGATTGTATTGTTCCTGTGAGTGGAGGGAAAGATAGTTCTTATGTAGCCTACATGATGAAGCACAAACTGAAAATGAATCCACTCTGTATTACAATAACACCAAGTTTGACTTTAGATATTGGACAGAAAAACCTGAAAAACTTTATTGGAAGTGGTTACGATTTATTACAAATTGATGTTAATCCAAAGGTTTTAGCTGCCATTGACAAAATTGGCTTGGTTGAACATGGCCGTCCAATGCTTGGTTGGATGACTGCTGTCCAAACTGCTATTTTAAGATTGGCAGTAGATTTAAAGATTCCATTGGTTATGTATGGTGAAGAAGGTGAAACAGAATATGGCGGAACAAGTAAACTTAAGAATCAGGCTTTCTATGATATTGAAGATAGCATTAACCTATATTTAAGTGGTTCTGACCCAAAAGAATATGCAGACGTTTTAAGCGAAGACGAATTAGTGTGGTTTAAATACCCAACTGCAGAAGAACTTAGGACAGTGGGGCTGAAAATCGCACATTTTTCTCATTTTGAAAATTGGGATCCATATCATCATTACCTAATTGCAAAAGAACATTGTGGATTACAGGAATCTGAAGAAAGGGTTCAAGGGACATACAATAATTTCGCACAAACAGATACTATTCTTTACAACCTACATGTGTATTTTATGTATTTAAAATTTGGATTTGGTCGTTGCTCTCAAGATGTGGGAATTGATATACGTAGAGGAGCTTTAGATAGAAAACAAGGACTTGCTCTTGTAAAAGCATATGATAGAGAAGAACCTGCTGAGGAGCATATTTTAAAATACCTTGAATATTATAAGATGACGAGAGATGAATTTGACGCTGTTGTTGATAAACATGTTAATAAATCATTGTTCACTAAAATAGACAATAAATGGGAACCCATTTTTGACCTTCAATAATTATCTAAAAAAATTTCAAGTGATATCGATTATAGATTATGAAATGGGGAATTTATATTCCATTAAAGGAGCATTAGAGTTTCTTAATTTTGAATATGAAGTAATATCTGATCCTGCTTTAATAGCAAAAGCAGAAAAAATAATTCTTCCAGGTGTAGGTTCCTTCAACAAAGCTATGAGTATTATAAAAGAAAGAGGTGTTGACAAAGCACTTGAAGACTCAGTTTTGGGGAGAGGAACCCCAATATTAGGAGTTTGTTTAGGTATGCAGCTTTTAGCAAAAAAAGGAAATGAAGGTGGTGCCTGTTCCGGATTAAATTTTATAGATGCATCTATTGAAAAAATTGAGTTAATCGATAAGAGACTTAAAATACCACATGTTGGATTTAATACTGCTCATTATATAAAAGATAAAAAAATGTTTGAGGGATTGGAACCTGAATTAGATTTTTATTTTGTTCATAGCTTCATTATGAAGAATGTTGAAAAGGGGGCAATTGCTGCTACAACAAACTATGGGGTAGAGTTTGTGTCTGCAGTTGAAAAAAACAATATATGGGGATGTCAATTTCACCCAGAAAAAAGTCAATTGAGTGGTCTACGTTTGTTAAAAAATTTCTTAGAAATATAAATATGGTTAAGAAAAGATTGATCTTTACATTATTGTATCGGAATGGTAAATTTAACTTAAGTAGAAATTTTACCCTTCAAGGAGTCGGAGATTTTAAATGGCTAATGGAAAACTATGATTTTAAAAATATAATGCACTACATTGATGAATTAGTTATACTAAACGTTGATAGAGAAATTAGAACGGATGATTTTGTTGAAAAAATCAAAGATATTGTAAAAGGATGCTTTATTCCTATTGCTTGTGGGGGTGGGATCAAAACCATGAAAGATGCCTACTCCTTTCTTGATGCTGGTGCAGACAAGGTTGTTATAAATAGTTTAATTCATGAGAATCCAAATGAAGTTAAGAAAATCATCGATGTTTTTGGAAGTCAGTTTGTAGTTGGATCAATTGATTATAAATCTGTTGACGGGATTTCTTTTGTATATACCAATTGTGGTCAAAAGAACACGGGCCTAAGTTTGGAAAATGTTATTAAAACGTATCAAGATATAGGAGTTGGAGAAATATATCTAACAGCAATGCAAAAGGACGGAACTGGTCAAGGGTATGACTTAGACATCATTAATAACTTAACAAATATTCAGGTACCTCTAATAGTTTCAGGTGGAGCTGGTAAACCTATCCATTTTAAACAAGTTTTTGATATTGATGGAGTTGATGCCGTGTCAACGGCAAATCTATTTAATTTTATGTCAGGAGGATTAATTGATGCAAGGGCTTACTTATTAGATAATGGAGTTAATCTTGCAAGGTGGAAGACCCTATGAATTTAGAATCAATAAAACGGTAAATAATGGCTTAATTCTTACACCTTGAAATTTTTTTAAAAAATCACAACCCCATTCTAAAATATTAAATACCACCTCACATAGAACTCGGTGAATTTAATGCTCACCATGTGAGAAAAATTAAATGATTTTGTAGCTCAGAGTTTTAAAAAAGTATAGAAAATAGTAAAAAATAAAATATGTTCTGAAAGATTTGATTAATTGAAATTTTCATTTTAATTATCGCACTAATCATCTGTTCAGAGTAAATGTAACGTTTTTATTTTGTGGATGTATAACTGATCTTCAAAGTAAAAAAAAATAACATCATTGGAATATGTTTAGACTCTTAAACAAATTATTATCAATATACAATAAGTATTATTCAAAAAATGTTTTTAGTAAAGTTAACTGCGATGTAGATTCGATTATAATCGGTCCAGATTGCAATACCAATTTTACAATTAAATGCCCAGAGAACTTTAGGATAGATAAAGGAACCGTCATTAATGGTTACTGCTATATCCAAGCGTATGGTGGCGTTAGCATTGGTCAATACTGTCACATAGGTAAAGGATTGACAATTTTTTCGCACAATCATAATTATAACAGTACTAAGTCAATTCCTTATGATGATGTTGATATATTGAAGCCTGTAGTAATAATGGACTTTGTATGGTGCGGATCTAATGTAACAATAGTGCCAGGAATAACTATAGGTGAAGGAGCGGTAATAGGGTCAGGATCAATTGTTACAAGAAACATACCTGATTGTGCTGTAGTTGGCGGTAATCCAGCCAAAATTATTAAATATAGAAATCTTGATGAATTTTACCGACTAAAAAAAGAAGGAAAATATTTTTAACCCACCATATCCATGTTGTTTAATATCAATAATGTTTACAAAAGAGTAAAAGCGTCATCACTATTTAGGTCATCAGGGGTTTATACGATATCTAATTTCATAAATGCATCGATACCGTTACTTTTACTACCAGTCCTAACCGAAATACTGTCACCTGCCGACTACGGAATTATAGCAATGTTTCAAATAGTGGTAGGTGTAATTTACCCATTTATTGGAATGAATCTTGAAGGTGCGATTACTAGAAAGTATTATGACAAGGATTATGATAATTTCCCATCCTATATCGGAACTTGCCTGATATTAATAATGATTAGTTTTGCACTTGTGACTGCTGTCTTTGCGGGCTTTCACGGATTTATACAAGAATTCACTCAAATCCCTGAATTGTGGTTGAAATATATTTTAATTGTTGCAGTTAGTCAAATTATGATATCGATTAATTTAGCTGTTTTTCAAGTTAAAGTTCAGCCAATAAAATATGGTACCTTACAAATTTCCCAGAGTCTTTTAAATTTAGTTTTAACCATTATTCTTGTTTTAGTTTATGACAGAAACTGGGAAGGTAGACTGGAAGCTCAAATATCAACTTATTTTGTTATTGCCGTAATTAGCCTTATTACGTTATATGGATCCAAACAAATTAAATTAAATATTAAAAAAAGTGATATACTCGACGCATTGAAATTTGGTATCCCATTGATACCACATTTTATTGGAGGAATGTTATTTCTGAGTATTGATCGATTTTTTCTGACAAAATTGGTTGGTCTAGATCAAACTGGAAATTTTACTGTAGCTTATCAGATAGGGACAGTTGTTTTTTTAATAACATCTGCATTCAATGTTGCATTCGTCCCCTGGTTATATGAAAATCTGAATAAAAATGATTTAAAAATAAAATATAAAATTGTGAAATTTACTTATTTATATTTTGGGATTTCTACTATTGGGGCAATAATACTGATAGGTATTTTTCCCATATTAATTTCAATTTTTGTAAGAGGATCATTCAATAGCGTTGATATTTATTCAGTATTTATTGTCTTTGGTTTTGTTTTTCAAGGTATGTATTTTATGGTAACAAATTATATTGCCTATGCCAAGAAAACTCATATACAGGCGATTATAACTCTTGCTGTTGGTTTACTAAAACTGCCAATTGCTTACTTTTCTATTATATGGTTTGGAGCTGTTGGAGCATCTATTTCATTTTGTCTAACTTTCTTTCTTTTTTTTATAGTCACTTGGATTTATAGTAACAGGGTATATTCAATGCCTTGGAATATTCTTACCAAGAAAAAACTTATAGTTAAATAGTTAATTTTTACAAATTCGAAATTATATATGATTTATTTTTTAATTAATAATAATTACCATTTGGATTTCGATTTGAAGTTAGCAAAGCAATTGGACAGGAATGAACTTGGATTAATTCAGGTACCCTATTCACTTAATGTTATTAACGAAAGTCAGGTATTTTCTAAAATTCACTGCTTTCCAAATAAAATTAATCTGTCCTTACAGGATCCTTTTAGAATTTTATCAATACAAAAAGAAGTTAACCATGTGCTAAATCCCGAATGTACAGATATTCTTTTGGTGCATACAGATATGGATTTATTGAATCAATATATCATACAGCTATTTCACAGAGTGAGTGCCAAGATTTACTTACTTGAAGACGGAACTGCAACAATGTGTACTTATAATATAATACCAGACAAAGCCTCGCTGAAAAATAGGTTTAAAATGTTTGTATTGAGACATTTATATAAATATAAATATACTAAAATTGGGCTTTACGGGGTAGAAACAATTCCAAGAATGGATGATTCATTATTTAGTGGTGTTATCGTTAATTTCGGAAATTCAATTTTAAGAGATATTCCTTTATATAAAGTTAATAATGAGGATGAATCTATTGAAATATTACATGAAAAAGGAGCTGTATTCTTCAATTCTGCATTGTATTTATTTTATTCGAGTGAGGATGATTATATAGAGTTTCTTATCGAAATATTTAAAATTTCATATCGATTTACGCCGTTTTATTTTAAATTTCATCCTTCCGATACTGATAGTTTTAAACGATCAATTGTTAAAATAATAGAAGAACGTTTTAGAAATATTATTGTAATCCAAGATAATGACCCTGCTGAAAATATTGTTACCAAATATCCTATGCGATATGCTATTAGTATTAACTCGACTGCTGCAATGAATATTATAAATAAAGGAATTATACCTATATTTTTAAATAGTTTTTACAATAATACATTTACAGATCCATCTTTTATTGCCTTTAGCCAATTTCTAAAATCAATTAATTGTTACGAGCCAGTGTATCTATCTGAGGTTAAACCAGGATTTTGTGCCTTTCATCAGACAATAAATAAGGCTGATACGAATTCATTAACTGAAATATTAAATCTACGTTGTAAATGATAAGTATAATAACCGTCGTTAGAAATGGAGCTTCTACAATTGAACAAGCTATTTTAAGCGTAATAAATCAGGACTATACTGATTATGAATATATTATAATTGATGGAGTATCTAACGATGGCACATTGGATGTTTTAAGAAAGTACTCTGAAAAAGTAAGATTTATATCAGAACCAGATAAAGGAATTTATGATGCTATGAATAAAGGGATTTCTTTGGCTAAAGGAGATTGGATTTATTTTTTAGGTTGTGATGATGTCATTCACGAAAAAAATACTTTAAGTGAAATTTTTTACAGCAAGGAGTACGATAAGTACGACGTTGTTTATGGCAATGTGTTTTTTAATCAAAGCAAAAAAATATTTGATGGTGAATTTGATTATGATAAGCTTGCACTAATGAGTATTTGCCATCAAGCGATTTTTTATCGTAAAGAACTTTTTGACAAATTTGGTATTTTTAATATTAATTATAAAACGGCGGCAGATTATGTTTTTAATATGAGAATATTTTGTCTTGATAAAGATAAATGGAAGTATATAAATTTAATAGTTGCAGATTATAATGAAACAGGTGCTAGTGCTACGTTAACGGATAATATTTATCAGAATAACTGTTTTGAAATTAAATATAATAATTTTCGAAATAAAGTGAGTGATTATACTTTAACAAGAATATTTTATTCGTCCTATTATAAATACTTGAAAACTCATAGTTTAATACTTTCTTTTAATTATTTATTGCTTGTAATAAAAGATTTAGGCCCTTTATTATTTTTGAAAAATTTACTTTTTATCATGAAAAGTAAATTTTTGTTAACTAGAAGATAATATTAAAGAATGTAATTATTATACTTTTAAAGTAAGTTGAAATTATGGTAAATAATACTAAATTGAAGAATGAATTCACCTATTAAAAGATTTTCCATAAAGCATAAAAATGTGATGGTTTTGTTTGCTATTATTGCATTTACATCGATAGGTCCAATATTTAATAATTTGCCAATTAAATTGATTTTTCTTTTAGGTTTATTATTTGTTTCTATAATAAATTATAGATTAATTAAATTTTCATGGAAACATATTCTTCTGTATTTTCTACTTTTTATTTTTGTGATTACTTCATCAATTTCTTCTTATGTTAACGAAACTTTTGTTCCATTAGTATATACCTTTACGTTTGTTATTGCTTTCTTTTCCGCTGTTCAACTCTCTAAGAAAGAGATTCTTCGGTTAGTAGATTTATTAACAATTATATTCAAGTATACTATTATATTGGCGTGGATTGGTTATGTATATTCCTTGTTTGCCCCTCCTTGGTTTTCTCTTAATAATCCCAACGGGGTGCAAAATTTCTTTTATTTATCTACCTTTTCCATTACGGATAGTCCTATAAGAGCTAGTGGTTTTTATGATGAGCCAGGTGCATTTAGTTTTTTTATTTGCTTATTGGTTTTTTTCAGAACCTATCTTGGTTACGATCTTAAAACTAGTTTGTTTTTAATGATTGGTGGTTTTGTTACCCAAAGTCTCGCTCATGCTGTTTTTTTTGTTGTATGGCTTTTTAGTGTTTTGTTTACAAGAGAATCAAAAGTTAACCTTTCTTTTTTTAATAGAATTATAATTACATTATTGATTGTTTTTACTGGTTTTTTAGCAGTACAATCAAATATTTTTTCTTGGGCAATCGAAAGGACCACAACATGGTTCGATAACCCAGATTCAGCTGTAAGAGTTAGGAACTTTAACAATTGTTATGAGAAAATTGAGGAAAGTAATCATAATCTTATTTACGGGTTTGGTAATGATTTCGCTAACCGAGATACTTCAGAGGGTTACTCAGAGAATTTATTAACTCCTATAGCAATCGGTGGTTTAATGGTTTCGTGGCCTTTTTATTTATTTCTCTTTTTTTGCTTATTATATCCACTTTTATCTTTTTCAAATTATTCATTGATCGGTATCGGTTTACTTATTTTGCAGCGCCCTTACTTTTTAGAATTGCCATATTCTTATTGTTTGGCAATTATCATAGTAATGTTTTTAGAAATAAATAATAAAGCAATAGACAAACGAAAAATAGGTGTTAACTAGATCTTTCGATGCTATTATAGAAAGCACGAAATAAAAATAATGAATTTTGGAAATGAAAAAAACGGATATTACCGTTGTATTAGGTAGTAAGAATAGAAAAAAATTACTGAAAGCAACAATAGAAAGCATTAGAAATAATGGTTTTCTAGGACAAATTGAAATTATTGTCATTGATGGTGGATCGAATGATGGAACTTGTGATTGGCTTGCTAAACAAAAAGATGTATTAACTCTTATTCAACCAAACTTCAAGAAAAAAGACGAACAAGGATTATCTGTTTTAGCACATTCGTGGGGTAATTTTATGAACATTGCTTTTAAATCTGCAAAATCACCTTGGATTGTTATGGTCAGTGATGATTTAATTCTTGCTAAAGGAGCGTTGCAAAAAGGATATGATTTATTAGTTGATAAAGTTAATTTGGGAGAGAAAATAGGAGGAGGAGCATTCTATTTTCGTGAATATCCTAGACAAGATTTTTATAGGGTTGGACTTTTGCCTAAAGGGTATATCAATATAAATCATGGCTTTTATAATAAAGAGGCTTTAGAAGATGTAAATTATATTGAAGAGAATGATTTTAACTTCTATTGTGCAGATGGGGACCTAGTAATGAGATTGAATTATAGAGGCTGGAAAACAATCCCTCTTGAAGATTCATATGCCAATCATTTAGTCCATAAACCTGTTTTTAAAAAAGCAAAGCTTTCTCCTTCTACAATTCGAGATATTGAAGTCTTTAATTCAAAATATCCTTTTCCATGTGAGGAGAATGAAATTAAGAAATATTCTGATATTTCAATTGAAACATTGTCGTTTTGGAAGTTTGGTTTTTTAAATTGTATATATGGAATTTTACTTAAAATTTATGATGAATATCGAAAAAGATAAGAATGCATAACATGATAAATAAATTTTATAATAACCCAATATTTTATTTAGTCTATCTTACTAGAATTTGGGTTTCATTAATGTTGTTTCCTTTCAGAAAGTTGATTTATAAAGATATCGGTTTGTTGACTTACATTTCTTCTTCAAGCTCTATTAGAAATCATAAAAACATTTCGTTAGGAAATAATTGTCAAATAAATTCATTTGTAGTATTATGGCCGGTTAAATTAGGGATAGGTTGTAATAGTCAAATTAATCCTGGTTCTGCAATTTATGGTGATGTTACTATTGGAGACAATGTAATGATTGCCCCAAACTGTATGATTGCTGGAGGGAATCATAATTTTAAGGATATAAATATCCCGATGATTTTTCAAGGAAGCAATGAAAAGGGTATCGTTATCGAAGATGATGTTTGGATTGGAGCAAATTCGGTAATCGTTGACGGTGTAAAGATTGGTAGGGGGGCAGTTATTGCAGCTGGTTCGGTTGTTGTTAATGATGTTGTTGAATATTCTATTGTTGCTGGTGTTCCAGCCAGGAAAATTAAAAGTAGATTAGGATGATTATAGTTAAATTGTCAGGAGGTTTAGGAAACCAACTGTTTCAATATTCATTCGGGAGGTATTTGTCATTAAAACATAATACGGAGTTAAAATTTGATATGCAGTTAAACGTTAACGCTTCTAATTTTACCCCTAGATCGTTAGGGCTTTCAAAATATAATATTGATTTGAATTTTGCAACGAATAAGGAGATTGAAAGCTGTAAGTTTTTTAGAATAGGAAGTTTGTCAAGAATTGAAAGAAAACTTAATCAAAGTTTTCCTTTTTTAAATAAAAAATATGTTGTTGAAAAGCCTTTTATTATTTTAAATCAAAATCTATTACTAGATGATTGTTATTATGAAGGGTATTGGCAATCTGAATTTTATTTTAAATCGATTACAAATATACTTAGAGCAGATTTAAAGTTAAATTTTGATTTGAGCGATCAAAATAAACGAATTGCTAGAAATATGGCTGATTCAATATCTGTAAGTTTACATATCAGAAGAGGTGATTATCTTTCTGTAAATTCGAATGCTGAAATTTTTAGTCTTTGCAGCTTAAAATATTACCAGGATGCAATAAATATTTTTAAGAATAAATATGAAAATCCTGTTTTTTATATATTTTCTGACGATATTTTGTGGGCAAAGCAAAATTTTACTGGAGTAAATTTTGTTATAGTTGATAATAATCAAGACGATCCTCATTCAGATATGTATTTAATGAGTCAATGCAGACATAATATTATTGCGAATAGTTCATTTAGTTGGTGGGGTGCATGGTTAAATTCCAATGAGAGCAAAGTTATTGTATCTCCCAAAGAGTGGTTTAGAGAAAAAAAAATGAATACCAATGCTATGTTATCGCTAATTCCCGAAAATTGGGTGGTTATACAATGAAATATCCTATGAATATAGAAATTAGTGTGGTTATACCTTTATATAATGCTTCAAAAACTATAGTATCTACAATTAACTCTGTTTTAGAACAAAGTTATAAGGTTTCAGAAATTGTTTTGATAAATGATGGAAGTATTGATAATTCATCTAATATTGTTAGAGATGTTTTTAAGGAATATCTAGATACAAACTTTATTGTTCTTATAGATAAAAAAAATGAAGGCCCATCAGCTGCAAGAAATATTGGAGTTAAAATTGCAAAACATGAATGGATTGCATTTTTAGATTCAGATGATCAGTGGGTTTATAACAAAATTGCAGAGCAAATAGATGTAATAAAAAACAATAAAAATATTAATGTTTGTGGTACTTGTTCTAACATATTAAATTTTAACAAAAAAGGAACTTTCTTTTTTGTTTCATATAAGCAATTACTTTTTAAAAATTATTTTTCTACTTCGTCTGTCTTATTGAAAAAAGAATCTTTTCTTCACTCAAAAGGATTTGATGAAAGTCAAAAATACTCTGAAGATTATGGACTTTGGTTGGAAATATTGTTTTGCGAGAACAGTTGTGTTGTTTTGAATAAAAAATTATTGCTTTATAATGTTTTTGAAGAAGATAGACTTTCTAACAATTCTTTTTTAATGATGAAGGGAGAGATGTTAAATTATAAAATGCAGTTTGATAAAAGAAGAATTAGTTTTATTATGTTGCAAGTATTATATACTTTAAGTTTTATAAAGTTTTTAAAAAGAGCTTTCTAACTTGGTTCTTTATGTTGTGCTCGATTTGTAAAGTAATTTATTAATTGAAAGATTATTTGGATATATTAAACTAGTAAAATTTAAGTGTTTTGGAAAGAAAAAAAATACTACATATAATAACGGTATCGTTTGTAATAAATCATTTTTTTGGTAAACAGTTTTCATATCTAAAAGAAAAATCGGGGAATGAATATCATTTAGGTTGCACTTCTTCTAAGGATTTTGTGAGATTATCTAATGAACTAGGATATATTCCTTTTGAAGTTGAAATAACCAGGTTTATTAGTCCTTTGAAAGATTTTAAAGCGATTATCAAGATTTATCAATATATCAAGAAAAACAGAATAGACAAAGTTGTTGGACACACTCCAAAGGGAGGAATGGTTGCTATGATTGCTTCTTTTTTTGGCAATATTCCAGAAAGAGTTTATTTTAGACATGGAATTATTTATGAGACTAGTATAGGTTTTAAAAGAGTTATATTAAAGGGGCTTGATCGATTGACTGGTTTCTTTGCAACTAAAGTGGTTTGTGTAAGTAATTCAGTTAAAGAAATAAGTATAAAGGACAAGCTAAACAATCCTAATAAAAATTTAATTTTAGGTTTAGGTACTTGTAACGGGATTGATACAGAAGACAGGTTTAATCCTAATAAAAAGGATAAAGCATTTATAAATGAATTAAGAAATAAATATGGAATTACTTCAGAGAATAAAGTTATCGGTTATGTAGGACGATTGGTAAAAGATAAAGGGATTGATGACTTAATTATGGCCTGGGAATTAGTGAAAAAAAAATTTCCTAAATCTAAGTTATTATTGGTAGGTCCAATAGAAAAAAGAGATTCAATATCTGATTATTCTAAAAATAAAATTTTAGGAGATGCGTCTATTATTTTTACTGATTTCGTTGTTGATGCTTCGCCTTATTTTTCGTTAATGAATGTTTTTGTATTGCCAACCTATAGGGAAGGTTTTCCAACAGTAACTTTGGAGGCATCATCAATGAATTTACCTGTACTCATCACTAAAGCTACGGGATGTATAGAATCTATTTTAGAAAACAAAACCGGCCTTTTTATTTCAAATGAACCAAAAGATATTGCAGATAAAATTTTATTTTATTTAATGGACGAAAAGGAAGCGCAACATCATGGGAAACAAGGCAGGGTGTTTGTACAACAAAATTTTGAACAAACTAAGATATGGGATTTAATAGCTGAAAAATTAAATATTTAAATGAAAATCACCATAACAGGAGTTACTGGATTTGTAGGTGCGAATCTTCAAGATTATTTGAGTACTTCACATGAAATAGAACCTATGAGTGTTCGTTACCTAGCCAAACAACAATTGGTGATAAAAGGTAATGCTACAATTCATCTTGCAGGTAAAGCACACGATTTAAAAAAAGTTTCCAAACCACAGGATTATTACGATGCTAATTTTGAGTTAACCAAGCAACTGTTTGATGCTTTTTTAAGTTCTGAAGCTATTGTTTTTATTTTCATGAGTACGGTAAAAGCTGTGGCCGATGAGGTAAAAAGAGTTTTGAGCGAAGATGAAACAGCAAACCCTAAAACTCATTATGGTATTGCCAAACATCAAGCGGAGCAATATATCCTAAATCAGGAATTACCCAAAGGTAAAAGAGTTTATATTCTTAGACCTTGTATGATTCATGGTCCAGGTAATAAAGGAAATTTGAACTTGTTGTATCAATTGGTTGTTAAAGGATTGCCTTGGCCACTAGGTACTTTTGAGAATCAGCGTTCTTTTTTGAGTATTGAAAATCTTTGTTTTGTTATTAAAGAGTTATTAGAAAATGAATCTATACCCTCGGGAGTTTACAATGTTGCAGATGATGATGCATTGTCTACTAATGAATTGATTCAATTGTTAGGGGAAAGTTTGGGTAAGCCCACTAAAATTTGGAACTGGTCAGAAAATGTGATACGTTCCTTGGCAAAAGTAGGTGATGTTTTGCCTTTGCCCTTGAATTCAGAACGATTGCAAAAATTAACTGAGAGTTACGTTGTGAGTAATTTTAAGATAGTAAAAGCTATCGGCAAATCCTTACCAATATCAGCAGAGGATGGATTGATGAAGACTATTAAGTCATTTAGAAAATAAAAATAAATTTGATAAAATGCTCAAAGAAACAATAATAAAAAAACATATTAATTTTGATTACGATTTAGAAAAATTCCGTAATTCACTTCGCGAAAATATTAATAATACCAATATGCTTATTATTGGTGGTGCAGGAACAATAGGTTCTAGTTATATTAAACAAATATTAAAATACAAACCTTCAAAAATAACCGTAGTAGATATTAATGAGAATGGTTTAACTGAATTAACGAGAGATCTAAGAAGTTCTGACTTATTAGATTATAACCCTGAATATATAACGTATCCAGTAAATTTATTAAGCGATACATTTGATAAAATATTTAATTCTGAATCGTGGCAAGTTGTTGCAAATTTTTCAGCTCATAAGCATGTACGTTCGGAAAAAGATAAAATTTCAGTAGAAGCTCTAATTAAAAACAATGTCTATGGTGCCATAAAACTTTTAAATTTATGCGAT
>Ga0115564_10001084_pt1 | contig 25631 bp, 30 predicted proteins | sample COGITO_mtgs_1105_7_FD_88680 | JGI IMG/M metagenome (GOLD analysis project Ga0115564, IMG submission 88680) | Pelagic marine microbial communities from North Sea - COGITO_mtgs_110523 | ecosystem: Environmental > Aquatic > Marine > Epipelagic | place: Germany:Helgoland, sampling site Kabeltonne...
ACAAATGTCTGGAAAGTATTCTTCAGAGCATCTGGTAGAATCGTATCAACCACTGACTGTGGGCGATACTTCTCAACGTATAGAAAATCATTTTGCATAATATAGTTTCTCCTCAATATTCATCTATTGTACTACAAGATAGGCGTTGTGTCAAGTATTGATTGGTCTCCAGCCTGTAACCGTGTTGGTGCGGAACGACCGCCAAGCCTTTACGTCTATCCCCCAAACAGGGATGTCTGCTGTGCTACCATTAACAGCACTGACCTTAATACTTGAACCAGCTTGTTCGGAGATAATCTCAGGGTTGAGAGTACAAGGCATCACCCTTGTACCCCCATCGTCCACTTTCTCATAAGTGACTTCGACCACACCCTCTTTGAGATGTTTAATCAAGTCATTAACAACAGACTGCAACATTACCCAATCACCGTTTCATAAAGAGCTTCAACATCTTCCATCTCACCAACAGCTTCCGAAAGGTTTTGTTTGTGATAGATTTTAGACATCTTACCAAGATACTTCTTTGGGATATCTACATCATCAGCAAGGTTGTTGATCGCTTCCTTAATGAACTCGCGTTCAGCTTCCATTCGGGTGTATGCATTACTCACTTCATCCATACATGTTTTGATACGTTTTTTGTCTTCATCACTAGACGGTAAAATAATATTGCTCATTAAAACTGCTCCACATTACAAAATAGAAAGAGGCAGACACATCGTGCCTGCCGTTCAAACTTAACCTGAGTATTTGCTGCCAGCTTCAGTAGCAACCCAATACTCAACAACAGAGCCTTTGAAGTTTGAGATACCTTTAGATGATACATTCACCTTATAATCATCAGCCATGAACTTGAGATTTTCAGTCTTAAAGATGAACTCAAACTCAGCTTCAGTAACACCAACACTCAAACCAAACTCATTAGACGTTGGATTCTTAGTGTCAGTAGCAACCAAAGAGATAGAGCCATCAGCACCACGAACAACAACTTCTGGTAACGATAACTGATTAGCGGCATTGACTACTTTCTTATAGTCAGCTTCACTCATATCAAAAGATACTTCTGGATCAGGTAACTCAAGATCCTTTTCTGGAGGTGATACAACCATAGACGGATCAGTGTAAGTGTAACGTGAAGTGCTGTTACCACCGTTCTCTTTAATGGTTAATGACTTCTCACCAAAGTCCATTACCGCATCTTCGAACAAGCTAGTGAGACCGATAAACTGGTTCAGCTCATAGATAGCAAAGTCTTGCGGAAACGACTCACTCACAACAGCAGAAGCAAGGATGTTCTTCTGTGGCGATACTGTACGCAAAACATTACCTGTCTTGAACACAAGAGATGGATTAATGGTGGAAAAGTTTTTCAAAACGTCAAAAGTGTTATCGCTTAATTTCATGGTGATTCCTCATTATTTAAATCGTGATTGTGTAATGCAATCAATGCATAGTGTAATACTTTCATCAAGTCATCTCGGTTATAGCCATTCTTTCTACCATAACGCTGGACATACTTCAGGACATTCCCGAGAGCAAAACCCTCGCCATGCCCACAGTCAAGGATAAACTCTGTTGCTTGGAACTTGTTCTGCGAGTAATGCGCACGATATGTAGAGTTTACATACTCTCGTAAATCCACAAGCAGTTGCCCCTCATTGAACTTATACAGATTAGGATTGAACGCTAAATCTCGATCAGCTCCATCACCTTTCTCAGCTTCTTGGTCATCATCTTCGGGTGGAGGAACCTGATCAAAGAAGCTGTCCCAACCTTTCTTATTATATCCTATTGGTTGATTTCGGTCAACCTCAGAATAGTATTCATCGGTGTGCGCATAACGCAAACCTTGACCGTCTGCAGTCATACGGCTGGCTTCATCCCACTCAGCGGCAGTGGCATCGTCAATACTTTTACCCATTACTTCTTCCCCTTTTTCTTTTTCTTACTCTTATTCAGCACAGATTCATCAGCAGTTGCGCTGACACCTAATGCAGCCAGATCAGGCAAAGAACCACCAAAGTGGTATGAGCCAACATGAACCATCTTCATCCAAGGACAGAGCCATGTATCAACTCCAATCTTAGACATCCACTGACAGAACATATAGTCCTCTGACAAGTATCGCTTTGAGTCTGGGTCGATCAGTGCTTGGAAGTACATCATAATTTCACGAGAGCCATCAAAGTCTGTTGTCCGAACATGGTCAGGCAGATAAGTGAAGTCAGGATATGCTTTCTCAAACTTCTCAAACGCTGACCTCTGGACCATCATGAACCCAGTGCCACCCTCAAGAACCTTACATGGCTGATCAATCCTAATCTGACCATCTTCAGCATCTTTGGGGTTGAATACAAAATCACCAACATACTTCTCAAGATCATTTGGATCTTTGTCAGCAAACCCTCTATCAACAGCAGTCTTAATTTTCTCCCAAGCAATCGTTTTCTTGGGATATGGACCACACATTATCTCTTTACGATCATCAGCCCCAGCATCTGGATCCATAAAGGCGGCAAGCGAAAGAACATCATGAGGATCAAACCCGATGTCTGAATCAATGAACATCAAGTGTGTCGAATCACTTCGCAAAAACTCATCAACACAATAGTTTCGAGCGCGAGTGATAAGCGATTCATTAAACAGATAAAAGAACCTGAGATCAACTTCATATGCTTGACACAACTTTGCGAGATCAGCTGTTGCTTTGGCATACATACCATGGCAGTTACCGCCATACATCGGAGTAGCGACCATGATCTTTCTCTTGCGCAACTCTTCCAATTTTATTTCCATTATAGTACCTCAGTTAATTTTGTAATGGAGAGATTATACAGCAAAACATGGAGAAAGTCAACCCGAAGGATGACTCTCCCCACACCAGTTTGATTAAGCCGCTTCAGTTTCTTCTCGCTCAGCAGCATCTAATATTTCACCAACAGCTTCAGCATCAATCTTTGTATAGAGATCAAGGAACGATGTCTTTGTCTCATCATCAAAACGGTTGATACACATATTGATAGCAGTCATTCGACCACCTTTGCCACCGAAGATCTTGTATGCCTTAGCAATGTGGACAAGGCGACGAGTCGAGATAACCTCATCAATTCCACCATCATAAAACGTCTTGCGGATGATGTCAGCCCAATCAACAAGTTTGGTTACAAACTCAGAATCATCAATACCGAGAGACGAAAACAGATCACCGATGATACGTTTCTCAGTAGCAACAGCAGGATATTCTTGCTCAAAGGTGACTGGGAAACGCTCAAGGAATGCTTCATTCAGCACGTTGGTGCCGATAAAGCGACCGTCATCAGATCCTTTACCTTTGGTGTTAGCAGTAGCAACAACATTGAAGCCAGCAGCAGGAGTGATATACTCACCAGTCTTCTTGATAAAATATCCTTTGCCTTCGAGGATAGACTGAAGACACATAATCTTTGCTGGATTACCCAGATCGATCTCATCCAGAAGTAATAAAGCACCACGCTCCATTGCCTTGATAACTGGACCTTTGAAGAAGCGAGTGTCACCGTCAACAAGGCGGAAACCACCAATCAGGTCATCCTCATCAGTCTCGATGGTAAAGTTTACACGGATCACTTCACGCTTCAACGCAGCACTAGCCTGTTCAACCGAGAATGTTTTACCATTACCAGACATACCAGTAATGAATACAGGGTAAAACATCTGGGACTTGATAACTTGCTTCAGGGTTGAGAAGTTACCGAAAGGAACAAACAACGGATCCTTAGCAGGAACAAGATTCTCAGCGAAGCCATTAGTAATCACGTTCATCTCAGAGACAAGTTTGTTTGGCTCAAGGTTTGTAACAGGAGCAGGAGCAGACACAGCGACAGGAGCAGGAGAGCTCACTGCAGTCGTTGCGGGAGCTGTTGAAGGCAGGTTATACAACCCACGGTCAACACGGAGAGCAGCTGCGAAATACTTGCTCGGGACTTTCACCCCAAGCTCACGAGCAACACGTTTGGTTTCAAGACTAGGAACAGGATTGCTCCCGTATTTTTCTTTCAACACAGAATAAAGGTCAGTCATATAGGTCTCTCTCAGTTATTAATCAATTTCAGAAGGTATTCTATCATATCTCGGGACATAAGACAACAAAAAAGTTAGCCAATTTTCACCTTTTTTATACCGATTTGGAATATAGGATATAACCAAAAGGTATATGAGAATAGGTTATTTTTTAACCTGTTCATCAATGACCGTGGATCCATTCCAGACCGAAAACAGCACCCAATACATAGAACAGTGGCGCAATGATAAACAGATCCATCACAAAATGTAGAACAAAGGACAGGGCAAAAATCTCTTTCCAGTGTACTTTACAGATGTCAAACCATTCAATTATTTTCTTCATCATATTCCCCTATGCAATCGACTCAATCAAGTCACTCAACATTTTACGCGATCCTTTCCGAGAGCCATTCGCTTTCTTAAAGGCAGAGCGTATCTTGGCTTTTGAAGCGTCACTCTCAACCTCAAGAGCATTGTTACTCACCTCAAGATGTTTACCACCCATAATAAAGAACAGCTCATCATAACCATAGTCATTTTTAAGGACAACAAACTTTTCCTTTCTTGTTTTCTCATGAAAGTCTTTGGCGTCATACCAACCCATACCGTTCGGTGATTCGCGACACCACTGTCTAACGCTGGTGGGGATAATACGATAACCAATAGTATTTGAGCCAGTGCGTTCGCGATAGATCTTCAGCAGCGCAGCTGTTGTCTCTTCAGAGTAACCAGTCACGCGATAACGTTTCTTGGTGACACTATCATTTATATACATCACTTTGTCTTTACTATTGAAGCAACCACGAGTCCAAGTGTTGTAACCAGCATCAGGGTTTGGGAATGCCATAGGATGGCTATCACCATCAGTCAAGAATATCGTGTTCACAATATCAAGACGATTCTTCTTCTGGAACTCAGCATGAACTTTTATACCAGCCATAATCGCATTGTCAAGTGGCGTACCACCCAGAGCCAAACATCTTGGTAAGTTGATGTCATACTTTCTACACTGCACCCAGTCATACTTTCTTCGACCGTTTGTCGAGCGAATGTCATAGTATGCTCCAACCGCAAGAACAAACTTGACCATATCATTGAATGTTTTGCGATCCATATTATTATTAAAGAACTCAAGGAGACGAAAGGAAGAATCATAACGAAGCTGATAATCAACCTGTTCTTGTGTCGCGTGTTCCGATTCAAAATCATTCCAACTGTTTGTAAAGGCATATACACGATATGGGATTTTCACTTTACGACAGAACAAAACTAAATTCAACATCTGGTCAATGGTGGCTTTTATGTCATCAATCATTGAACCAGACCAGTCAACATACATGATGATACCGTGACTCTTGCCATCTGGAGTCACAGTAATCTTGCGGAATATATCATCATTGTAACGATAGCTGTTCATTTTAACTGGATCAATAACACCAGTCTTTGCCATGGTTTGTCTAGAGTAAGCCGATGCACTTTTCTTCATCTCAAACTCTTTTGCCATATAGTTGACGCTTTGCTTGTTATTGACCATAAACTGCTTGGACAACTCATCACCATTGGACATTATTCTCTCATAATTCCTAGTGACAGTCTCAGCGTTGCCATATGGCGAATTTGTTTGTAAGAAGCTGAGAACATCTTTAGAGCTAATGATCAGATCATCAACAGGCGAGTCATTCAAGAACACATTGGTTATTTCAATGTCACCACTGTCACCGTGCTCAGAAGCAATACTCTTTCTCAGCGATTCATCAGTCTTGGATGACATCTCATCATCTTCTGGTGATTCACCGCCAGCACCGCCACCAAGAGTCGACTCACCGTCTTCATCTTCGTTTTCTTCTGGCTCATCACTGCTGTAATCATCACCGTCAGATCCGTCAGACTCTCCCTCAGATTTTTCATCTTCATCTTCATCTTCGTCAAAGTCATAACCGCCATCTTCATCTTCAGACCAGAAGTCACCATCATCTTCATCATCTTCACCGCTCATGGATTCATTAGCAGCACTTTGATTCTGTTGATTTTCTTCTTCTTGTTTCTTCTTACAGAACTCATACAAACGCTCAGTCAGATCAACAACCTCATCCCAAGTTTCTAGAGTCTCAATCTCATCAACCCAAACCTGCTCATCTGCTTCAATGCGAACACCAGCAGACCGACCACATTTGAAGTGAGTATTGATTCGGTCAATCAGACCATACTTGTTTATCTTATTGATGTCACCACCAAAAAAACCATCAGCAAGCATACGCTTATATGAAGAAATAAACGAAACGCGCAAACCCTGATAACGCTTCTGGATCAAACGCTCAATGCGGGCATCTTCAACCACATTAAGAAACGATCGAAACGTCTCACCACGTTGGTGAGTAGATTCATGCCAACCAGCTTCAGGAGTATAAAGAGCATGACCAACCTCATGACCAACCAAGTGATCATAAGTGTCAGACTTCATATCATCCCAGAGCGGTAGAGTCAATATTCTGTCACGGACATTAAACGATGCAGTCTTAGCTTGCTTGTGAACGACTGAGATGTTCTCAGTAGCGAGCAGGCGAGCTAACATGTCTTTAGATGTATTCATATATCGGTCTCTCATCAAATTAGACGCCCATTCTACCATATGAATAGGACTGAGACAACAACTATTTTGATTATTTTGGGGTTTTTTTATACCGATTTGGTTCTAAAAAGGGGATCTTTAGAACTTTTTTGTATAAAGGGACAAAAGTCCTGTATTATCAACAACTTAGCGAAATACGCTATCTTGCCCCTCTATTCTTGGTTTGATTAGCTTAGTGTTATCAGGCAGTTAACAACCGTGAACATCACCGTTGTTTGAAATGCCCAACACAAAATGCAATCTGATTTGCTTCTGTGCATACTTCCTCCTCGAAAATTATTTGATTTCTATTTTTCGAGGACGCTTCTCTTCTGGTAAATTGACCTTTAGATTTACTACAAGGATTCCTTTATCTAGAGTTGCTCCGACTACTTCGACATACTCTGACAGACGAAAAGTTCTTTGGAAACGTTTGGTAGATATCCCCTTGTGGAGATACTCAACACTATCACTATGGAATTGATCGCCAGTGATATTCAAAGTTCTTTCATCTTGTTCAATGGTTATATCTTTCATATCGAAACCCGCGACCGCAACCTCGATGATATATTCGTGCTCATCGATCTTAACCACATTGTGTGGTGGGTATGTGTCCTTGGCGTTTCGATTAATGAATTCTAATTCATTGAAAAGGTGGTCAAACCCAACAAATGCTGCGCGTGGGAAAAGACTCGGTGTTTTAATACTCGTCATAATGCTCTCCTATTTTTAAGCAAGATTAATAAGTGAACCCGATTATTCGGCATCCACTCACCTATTTATACTGACTCTACAAAAGATTTTCAATAAAGCCAATAATTTTTTTCGTATCTTCAGGGACATTGTGATCAAAGGCATGGACGCATCCAGCTTCACCCATCAATATCTTTTCCCCAAACATATCTTCAATGTTAGCGACTTTGGTTACTCGCCCATTGATAAACGTTTCTGATTGATCAGAACCTCTATCAGCATAACGCTGTTGGCGTACTGCGTCATCTGTCTTTAATACTACGATTGTTAAGTCATGTCCTGCTCGCTTAACAGCCTCAAAGAATTTGGAAGACGTGAGTCTGTCACCCTCAAAGACAACAACAGGCGATGGGTCATTTTCTAGATACTCAATAGCCATTGGCTGTACTGCCATCGACAGCTTGTCAGTACCAGCAAACACTTCACCGTCTTCATACTTACCAAACAGACGGACATCGCCTGAAACATAACCATCAAGCAATTTTACAGGAGTATCTTTAGTCCACTCACGCTTAGACATCCACTCACGCATTAGTGTTGTCTTGCCAGTTCCAGGAATGCCAATAATACCAATCACTTTACTCATGAGAAGAATCCTTCCAATGACGATTTAGCTTCAAGTGCTTCTGGATGATATTGTCGCAACATTCCCTCACCACCTTTGCTTTCTAGATAATCATACCATTCATTTTCATCCCACATGCTTGGTGATACACCATTCCAAAAGTCTTTCCACAGTTTATGATTTTTATTAAGTCTACGATCATCAACATATTGTCTACGCAGTTTCTCATATTCCCATGAACCGACATCAAGCATCTTCTCGCGGAAATAACAAACAAGCGAGATACGCTCCATGTCTTCAATAGAAGTTCCAGCAGGTGGCTTGAGTTCAGTGTTGCCATGTATGCCACCATGATTGTTGATCAGTAATAGATCTCCTGGACGGATATTAATCCCCACACGATACTCAGGAAGAACAAGATATCCACCTTCCCAATTCTTTTGTTTGGCAACAACAGTTAGATTTGAGAAACCTTCATTCAAGTCACCAGCATCACGATGTGCCGCAGTACGAAAGTTCTTGTTGACAGTAATCGTAGTGAACGGAGTGTCTTCACCAGCAACACGGAATCGTGGGTCTAGTTTGCTCGCAGCTTCGTTCTGAATGCCATAGCGAACAGGCAAGTGTTCTTTAAACTTATCAGCCAGTTGACGCATGAAAGGATAGCACTTCTCATAGACAGTATAATTGTTCTCTGTATACGCAGTCGCCCGACCATACGGAATACGAGGATAACGATCAAAGAATCCAGCAATACCTGACAACACCATGTTAGCATATGTTGTCTCAGAGATATATTGCTTCTTGGTATCTGCGGCATCTTTCTGAGCAGCTTCGGCAGTCATGCCTTTCCATTCTTCAACCTTATCATTAAAGAATGTGTCATAAGGATAGCCGTTGTCGCTTATCTTAGAACGGATCCAGACGATACCGCGAGATTCACCCTCAACACCAGCAGCATGTTTTGCCTTTATAGCTTCAACAGGATCTGTATCATCTTCAAACAGCGAGACTTTGCGCTTGATATAATATTCCATTATCTCTAGCTGTTCTTCAGTAACCCAATCTCGACCGCCTTGCTTTGCTCCTTTTGGACCAGCAGCCATCCCACGGTTTTGTGTGGGTAATGCCGCACCGAGTAATCCCTCATATGCGCCATGTTGCTGTTCTTCAGTGAATACACCTTTACGGAATTTGAAGATTATGTTATCTTCGCTATTCTCAGCACCAAAACCAGCAGGTGCGTAGAAGTCGGTGTTCTCTTCACAGATAAAATCCCAGTCAGCATCTTCCATATACTTACCGAGCTTGTGTTCACAGTCATCTCTAAACTTAGCAGTAACAGTTCTGACACCAGTCCTATTATCTACACTAACATCATAATTTTCGTTTATTACACCAATCATATCATAAATCTCTCTAAGCCAACGTCAGCCATTTCATTTGTAAATGTGTTCATGTGGTCAATCTTTCCAGTATCGAGGAATAGTTCCATTTTACCCTTATTCACTGAATTTGTCAAGTATTCATTTCGTAGCGTTTCTTTCCTAGCATCCCACATAGGTGTCCAGTCAATACCATCCCAACCGTCACGCTCAACTTGTTGTATCTCCTCAGCCTGTCTATCTATATAATATCCAAGATAGCGACCTCGACTCTTGCGAAACAACTTCTTAAAGGAACACAGCGCAGTCTCCATAGCAAAGAAGTCAGCCTTGTGTGCTGAGTTTGGATGAGCAGCTTTAACCTCTTGTAAGATACTCTTACCCTCAGCTTCCATCCACTGTATCTCATCATCGCCCAGTTTCGTATTGACCCAATCATCTTTACCAAGAGCATAACAAAGACCATTACGATGCGAGCGCGATCCAGAGTAGTCATGTAACCATAAGCTAGGAACATCTACATTTAATCCAGCACATTGCTTTAGTGTTTGGATATAAAACCATGAAGTGTATCGCCCAAACTTGTGTAGAGAGTTTACTGCTTCCCACACCTTAGCAAAGTTTTCATATTTATCACCATCACACAACTCATCAAACGCTTGCGCCTGAGTTCTCTCACCAACCCAATTCTTATAAGAAACAAACTGGTCAGCAAGGTGTCCTTTGTTCCACTTAGTGTCTGTTTGGTAACGCAACCTTGAATAGTTTTCGTTATTCCAATCTCGTAACCTCTCAACACCAACCAACTCCATGTCAGGGAACTCATTCCATATCAGGTATGATGATGGAAAGTTGTATGTTGTACCATATAACCAACACAACCAAAGACGCTGTTCTTGATTATACTCAAAGCGATCAAAGAAGTAATTTGTAAGGTATAGTGCAGAGTCGCAATCTTCTATCTCAAGGCTCCACTTAAACCAGTTAATGAATGCTGTTCTGCGGTGTTCACTTAAACGATAATCCATTAGAAAAATTCCTCAAGTGTATTAGGCTCATCACCAAGTATATAGTCGCGCATCCAATACTCACCAACACGGTCGATTGCCTCTTTCACAGTGGCAGTTTTCTTAACACCGAACCCATGTGACTCTAGCGATTCGCCTTGTAGCTGTTTAATAACTTTAGGATCGGTGGGGGTGACAAGATGGGGCATTTTCGTTACTGTATCTCTGAACATACACTGCTCTTTTATAGATGGGAATAGTGGTTGATCAGAACGCAATGAACCTGTAGGATCAACCGCCCAGAATATCAACCCATTTCTTTTATGCCACGTTATAGAAGATGGAGTACATGATATTTTCAACCTTGTCATACCCTCACCAAAGGCATGACTCATCACCTTCTCCCAGATAGCTGTGGCATATCCCTTACCTTCATGCCCTTGTCGCGTGACGATCTCATATAGGTTGATGTAACGCGATCTCTGGCTGTATGTGGCAAATACAAAAGCAACCAACTCGCCATCTACTTCCCAAGCAAATGGTTGATTCTTTTGATAGTTCTTAAACCGAAACCAAAGGCTGTGCGATGAATTGAGAAACTTTGTATTCTTACCGTCTGGAGAATTTTCAATAGATTCTTCAATCATCTCTTGAGTACAGCGAACTAAGCGCATTGTAGATCCCTCACTAAAGCACCGCCCCGAAGCTGATGTGAGAATTTTATATTGTCGCCATTATAGCTGTGTGTAACATACATCTGTGTTCTGTGCGGCTTTTCAATACCGCTTCGTTGTAAGATATTCTTTGTTGAAGCAAACACCACACCGTCTTCACGTGGGCTAAACCATAGCGGTCTTGCTTCATTTCTAAAGGCAGTGAGCCTCTTATCTTTACTGATACTACAGACCGCCATACTAGCTGGACTAAAATCATCTAATGGATTCATTCCAGCTTCAATCGACTTCAGTATAAGCTCGCTATCGTTTGCTGTCTCGGTTTGATATTTCCACTGACTCTGATCTTCTTGAGAGATAACACCATTGTGGACTATGCTTTGTTCACCGTTTGAAAATGGTTGATTGTAACGCAGGTCAGATGTTGAGTAGCGAATATGCCCAATGAGATAGATACCGCCATCTTCGTTGACCATGCTGCTTATAGGATGCTTCTTTAGAAACTGGTCGCAAGGAATCCCTTCCTTAATGGTGTGAAGCTGAGAGTCTTTCACATAAGTGACACCAGTAGCATGCTTGCCTCTTATCATCGATTCACGAAATATACGCTCGACCAACTGTATATTCTCGATACCTCCACGACTTACAGAAGATCTCTTCAGCCATACACCTATCACACCACACATAATATACCCTATAATTACAGAATTTTATTTATTATACACTACATCGTACGAGAAGTCAACTAATCAGGATAAGTGCTGCAATTACAACATGTTAGATTTGTTTCTCTTGCGCAGCCTGTCGAGTTTCTTCTTCTGCCTCTTAGCTCTTTCTACATGTACTGATGAAGCCCGACTCAAGAAGTTTATACCGATCAAATGATCATATTCATGCTGGAAACATTTTGATGTCATGTCACTCATATTTTTTGTTATTGTTTTGCCTTCATAGTTTGAGAATCTGGCTCTAATCGAGACAGGTCTTTTTACTGGGATAAACATTCCAGGATAACTCAGGCAACCTTCCTCTTCAGTCAAGACTTCATCAGAATAATTCACAATGGTAGGATTAAACACTGGAACAATTCCTTCTGGTGTGTCAGGAAACCCAATAACAAACACCGAAAGATTTATCCCACATTGGTTTGCTGACAGACCAACACCACGTTGCTCGATCAATGTTGCTTTCAGTCTCTCGAACAATTCAACTGGATCCATCTGAGGATTTTCAAAGTCGAATGCTTGTGTTGGTCTTCTTAGACCCATGTGTGTGTTTGGAACTAACTTGTATGGCTTCATGATGCGATCCTGCTGAATGATTTAACTTTCTCAAAACGTATCTGACTGCGGAACTTATCGGTCAATACATCTCCCTTGGTATGGGTGATGATAAAGACATTGGTGTCAGACATATTGTTCAGTAATTTAGTCAACTCGTCTGTGCCTGTAAGATCAAGCGAGTTATCAAACACCTCATCAAGTATCAATAGGTTGGTGTTTGTGGAGTTTTTTAACTTGGCTATAGCTCTCCATGTAAGTAATAAGGCGATGTCAATACGAGTCTTTTCTCCCTCGGAGAAACTAGCATAAGAAAACTCATCGCGGTGGCGACTTTTAATAATCTCATTGAATTCCTCATCAAGCTCAAAGTTCACAAAGAAGTCTAGTGCAGACAGGTACTTATTGACCAGCTTGTTCATGATAGGAACATACTGTTTGATGATCTTAGACTTGATGCCACCATCTTTCAGCATAGTCGAAGCGATCTCAAATAATGCTTTATCAGCAGATAGATCTGATGCTTGCTTCTTATAAACATTCAAGTCTTTCTTGAACTGCTCAAGTTTACCACTAGAATCACTATCAGCAGTAGCTTGTTGCTCAGCCTCTTGGATCTTTTTCTCTACACCACTAATCTGCTTACCGTACAAGTTTATCTGGGTCTGACAATCACGTATTTTATTCTGCGCGTCTTGTATCTCATACTGCACAGTATTCATCTCACTTAGTTCTTTGTGTAGAGCATCATACTCTTCAGTCAGCTGTCCAATAGCTTCTTGCGTTTTGTGTAGTATCTTAGTAGTATCATCAACCTTTTGCTTCTTAACTTTCATGTCAATGATCTGTTCGCAGGTCGGACAGTTATCATTCTTCTCATAAAACTTAATTCGCTTCTCGGCTTTTGATGACTTGTCTTCCAGCTTTTCAAGAAGTGTGGTCATCTTATTCGACTTTGCTTCAGACTTTCCTTTATGGGAGATCGAATCAAGCAGAGTGTCAGCAGTCAGAGTAAGAGCAATACAGAGATTGTCAGCATCCTGCTTTGATTCGACATAACCTTGAGCTTCTTCTTTTAAGGAGCTGATCAGCTTTTTAGCGTCAGATGTGACCTTCTTCAAGTAATCCTCTTGTACATCTATCTTCTCTTGAGTTATGTCGAGCTGATATTGAACATCGGATATACTTCGCTTGTTCTCAGATACTCGCTCTTTCAACAGCATATTCATAGTAGAGAATATCTGGATATCCAACAGGTCTTCAATCACCTCTCTACGATCACGTGTAGACAACTGCATGAATGGTGTGAATGAAGCATTACCCAAGATAACAATCTGAGTGAATGACTTGTAGTTCAACTTTAAAATAGTGTTCTCTAGAATAAGTTGATAGTCTCTGGCATTTCCAGGTTGATCGATCATCTTACCATTCTTGTATATCTCAAAGAATGCTGGCTTCATACCTCTACGAACCAAATACTCGGTTGTTCCGATACAAAACTCAATAGAAACTTCACAACCCTTCTCATTGATGCTGTTACAAAGCAAAGCCTTATTGACTTTGCGGAACGGCTTATTGAATAGTACAAAGGTCAGTGCATCCAGTATAGTCGACTTCCCCGCACCATTCTCACCTGTAATAACTGTGCTCGGAGAACGGTTCAGTTGTATCTCTGTGGCGACATTACCTGTGCTGAGGAAATTTTTATACGATAACTTCTTGAATTCAATCATAATATACGGTTTACTCTATTGTAAGAGATTCATTATATAACGAACGGAGCAGAGAGTCAAGTCTTTGCTTTGGAACATTGTCAGGCAGACCACCAACATACTTCGAGAGTATAGTCATGGTGTCTTCAGCCTCATTCACTATATCCTCATCATCCTCTAGATCTAGATTCATATGGTCATCTACGATCTGGATGTTCAGAGGATCAACCTTATATAGCTTATCAATATACATGTCAAACCAATATGGATTATCACACTTCTGCTTAATCACCTTGACATATGTATTTCTGAAACCCTCAAAATCAACATTAAGGATCTCGTCCATAGTCTTACCAGACTCATTATAAAATAGCTTGTGGAACATAGAATATGGATTACGGACAAACTCTAGATTACGAGTGTCAGTATCATAGATATGGAAACCTTTGGTGTCACCATAATCAGCCCATGTTAGCTCATAAGGGCATCCAAGATATTCAATATTCTTAGTAGTTGATTTATGGTGGAAGTGTCCAGAACATACAAGCTCAAACTTGGTAAAGTCAGAGATCTTCATACCATGCTCATTCATGTTACCACGATCCATCAAACAGCCAGCGATCTCTAGGTGACCAAACAATACTTGTGCTGGAGTGTCTTCCATAGCCTGTATTGCTGCGGCATAGTTCTGGTTGTTTATCCAAGGCATTATATGAATGTCATGACCATCAAACTTCAGATCAGTTGGCTCTGCATAGTAATTGACATTACCTTTATCAAACAGCTCGCGCATAGAGTTTACATCATTGGTATTCTTATATGGAACATCGTGATTACCGACTATGACGTGAAGCTCAATGCCTTCCTCTGTACACTTGTCAATGAACATCTCTTTCATTCTACGGAGCGTGACATAATTTATGTATTTGCGTCTATCAACAATATCACCCAAATGGATGATCGTGTCAATGCCTTGCTCTTTTAAGTGAGGAAAGAAATGCTTGCTGTAAAACTTCTCGAAGTAATCCAAGAAGTTCACATTATCATTACGAATACCAAAGTGTGTGTCTGTGACTAAGCCTATCTTCATGTAATACCATACCCTTTATCTGACAGTTGGTTAATTATACTACAATACAAGCCGAGTGTCAAGCAGGGTCGTCCGAGACCTTCTTCTTCACCTTTCTACGCTTATTAGCCTCAAAGTCTTCAACAAACCGAGCCATATACTCCTCAGTCCACTCACTGTACTTCATATCATCGTTGTAGTCCTTACCACCATCATGCTCTTGGCGGTCTGACGTATCGCCCATTACATTGGTGTGCTCGGCATACTTGATCTTGACATACAGGTTCTTTTTCTCTTTCTGGATTCTACGAAGAAACGCATAGTAGATAATCTGAGTGAAATAGGCAAACGGATTGTTTGACTTCTCGGGGTTGAAGTTATCAATATACTGCAGGCAGTTCTCGATACCATCGCAGATCATTTCATCACGAAAAGTATAGTTCACAAAGTTTGGTTTGTACGATAAGTGTGTAGCGATCTTCATGATACACTCAGCAATATAGTTAGGCACTACAGGTCTTGAATCGCCAACCTCTTTTGCTTCGATCACGCTTTCGCGGAACTCAGTCATCGCCCCTAAAAACTTTTTGTTGTCAACATAATATGGTTTTTTCTTCGCTTCTTTTGACATAATTCCCTCAGTGTATCGCAGTATTCGCTACTGGTAGGTTTGTTGATTGGTTTGTAATTTTAAGTTTCTGTAACAGTTCTGTAATCTCATTAGCTGTCAATGACTCTTCTTTGTTTGAAGCTCTAGTGCTTGTGAAGAATGAGCCACCGCCATCTTCAGTCATTGATTCTCTTACAGCTTCTAGACAGTTATTATAATACTCTATCATGTCCTCGTCAACCTCTGTTTTGACCAAAACTGTAGATTGTTTCAAGTGAAGCAAGTTCACTTTCTTGGTCAGTGGAACCCAGATAGTACAGATACAAACTGGAGCTGCACCTTGCCTATTCTGTATCGTGATTTGTACAGGATCGATGATATGTAAATGGGTCTCATCTTCATGCGCCACTTCAGTGAGTAGAGTCTCACCGTTTATCAACTTAACTATATTAATGCTCATTATCAATCCCTATGTTATACAACTTGTATGTAAAATTCTCTTCATTATACATCTTAACTCTTACCGCAAAGTGCTTCAGGGTATGATTGTTATATGACTTCCAGCTAAGATCGTCTGATATGTCATACAGCGTTGCTACCTCTTTGTCGTCACCCTTTCTAAGTCCCCGACCAATCGACTGTAGATTTCTTACACGTGACTTACTAGGACTGGCAAAGATAACATTATGTAAGTTTCTAATGTTAATCCCAGTCGAGAAAGTACCGTAAGAAGCAATAATGATAGCATCTTTCTCTTTCTCAACAACTGCCCTAACCTGTTCTCTTGTGTCTGCATCTACTCCACCATATATGAAAAATACTTCGCGACCTTCTTCAGCCGCATCTTTTATTTGGTTATACAATACCTTACCATGCTTTTCTACATATTGGAAGAGTAATAGTGTATTACCTTTTCGTGTCAAAGTCAAGTTCTTAATGAAGGCATTTCGTCTGTCATTCTTAACTATAAAATCCATCTCTTCTTGATAGGATTTTCTGTTCATTGATTTTCGAGCATCATCACCATACTTCAAGACAAGGCACTTAATTCTAAAGTCTGCCAGTGTATCGTTATCAATCAGTTCTTTGGTGGTGATAACCTTCATAACTGGACCAAACAAACCCTCTAACACCAGCTTGTTCGTTACAGTTCCGTCTAGCGTACCAGTGAACCCGAAGCGATACTTACAGTCAACCATCTTCTCCATTATCTTGGTCAGTGATGTTGCCTTGAATAGATGCGCTTCATCTCCAATTATAATATCAAACTGATCGAAGTATGATTTAGGTTGTTTATATATGCTCTGCCATGTGCTGATAATTATTTTCGCTTCAGGGTCAGATTTAGCTTGACCTCCAGTCACTAAGTGGGTATAATATGGTTGTCCCTTTTCGGAATAGTCATTAAAGTCTCCATTGAGTTGTGCCACTAATGATGTGGTGGGTACAATAACCAGAGCTTTCTTACAGGTCTTTCTTAGATAGTATTTCAGCAAGCAGTAGATAATAAAAGACTTACCTGATGCTGTAGGTGAAAGGATCAAGGCTCTGTGATTGCGAACAGCGTGAGCAACTGCTCTTAACTGGTAGTCTCTTGGCTTATACTCTTTCTCTTCAAGAAACTTCTCCAACCCATTCAATGGTATGTCGATAGTGTCATCTAGACCATCATGTACTATGACTTCATAGTCTCTTTCTTTAGCAAACTTCTTTATCTTCTCTATCAGACCAACATATATCTGCATCGAATTGACATTGAAGAGTCGGATTTTACCATCCCACATCTTCGATCTTACTGATGGAATGAATGATGCGTTGGGCACAAGAAACTCAAAGTAGCTTGAAAGTTCCATAGCGATACCACGATCACAGTCGACTTTCAGGTGCACTTCGTTCTTCTTATATATGTTGATCTGTTCCATAATTAACCTGTAGTGAAGTGTGCCCAATCAATTGCGCTTTTGATTTGGAAACCACGACCATTAACACTTTTAATGATAGACTCAAGATAACTAACCTTTTCTTCTTGCATACCCAATTGAAGGTTTGCTTGAATCATCTCATCGTCTGATTCTATATAGGTGTCTACCTCGTTCTTCAATAACTTCTTGTAGAATTGCTCTCTGCCAATATCATTAAGTTCGTCTTGATCAAGTTCCCCAAGATAATACTCAAGGAGCAACTTGCGAGTCTTCTTTGTCTGAGCTTTGAGTTTGATAAGGGCAACACGCTCGCCCATATAGATTTTAAGATACTTGTTGTGGATGACCGATATCTTAGCACTCTCAGCACCAAGTTCAGTTTCGTCAAGTTTACAGTCTTTGTCCCATTCAATAACAATTTGTTCTACGTTCAATTTTCACCTCATAAAATAATTACATGCTTCAATATTATATCGTATTACTGGATCGTAGTCAACTCATATTTCCTGTAGTTAAAGCTAACTTGGGCTGATAGATAATCAACGTCAGAGTTCTCTATGCTAAACTCTAAAGATGAAAGGTTGGTTGGGTACATGTCAATAAATTTAACCTCAATGTTCGGTGTCATAGCAGCAGTCGTGATGATCATAGAACCATCAGAGTATATATTACCAGTGTTGTCTTTGGTTCTTCCGAGAGCCTTTGCTTGATCGAAACTATCTGGATAACCGAGTCCCATCAACCAATTATAAATTTCAGAAAAGTTTTTCATATCTTCATCAACACGGAATGTTAACTGGAGCTGTCCAAAGTCCAACTTGTCACCTGGAATTGGGAGCTTGACAAATGGGTTGTTCATCTCAGTCGGTGCGCTTAAAGAGATATCAGGAATAGAAGCTGCGGTGCAAAAGTAGTTTACATGCGGCAATCTTTGTACGCTAAACCTGAAGCCTATTGGCGACAAGAAACTCTTGTTTGTTGGTTCTGATGGTGCAGTCATCTTTTCTACCTTATGAATAATATGATACTATGTCTATTTATAAGCCAAAAAAAAGAGGCTCCGAAGAGCCTCTTATAAAGTCGTCTGTTAAGACAGATCTTTTTATCAAACTTATACCAAGTTAGCGATTTTCACTAAACGGTAGTATTTGTTTGCAGTTCCAGCAGTTAAGCCGTCACCGATGGCTGCTGCAGCACCAGTAGTTGCGAAAGGATTCGCAGCCATGCCGTAGCGAGTTTTAAAGCCGATTTTAGGTTGGAAAGTATTTTCACCAACCGCACGAACCATTTGTAGAGGCACGTATGGGCAGTAGAAGATACCAGCATCAAAAGCACTATCGCCTTTGTAACCAATTGTGTAGTAGTTGTTAGTTGCATCAGCAAAGTATGGATCGATGTATACTTTAATACGACCGTTCAATACACCAGCGAAAGTGTTACCGCTGTCATCTACTTGCAAGTTGTTGTTCAACGCAGGAGCGTAGTCAAGAACACCAGCCATTTGAAGAGCAGAAGCTACATCAGATGAACAGATCATCACGTTACCTTTACCGCGACGAGTGTCTTTAGCGATTGCATTAGCATCACGCTCGATTTGGAACATTAAGCCTTTAAACTTCTCAACAGACCAGCGACCGTTAGAATCAGTATCTAAGTCGAAAGTACCGTTAGTAGTTACTTGACCTTGAGCACCAGCAGAAGCAGAATAGTTAATAGTACGAACTACTTCACGGTTGATTTCAGTAAGGATCTCAGTTGATAAGATATTACTTAACTCTTGCTCAGCGTCTAGACCATGGACAGCTTTAAGATCTTGAGCTAATTCCATAGTGTATTCAGCTTTAAGCGCACGAGATACAGCAGTTACGCTTACTTTCTCGATCGAGAACGCCATTTCGTTGAATGCGTTAGCAGCGCCATCGCCTAATTTCTCAGCGTCAGCAGTAGACATACCAGTCGCAACGTTGTAGCCAGTACCGTTATTAGCACGATCAGCAGGATCAGTTCCAGCTTGAGCAACACCAGCAGCACTATCAATTGCACCGATAGAAGCAGTGTTACCTGCAGCAGAGCTAGAGAAGCCAGTATCAGCTTCAGCAAACATTGCTTCAGTGCCAGCTTGACCAGTGTAGCGTGAACGCATTGCGAAGATCAAACCAGTTGGACCAGTCATTGGCTGTACGCCAGCGATATCGTATGCGATTAAGTTAGGCATAGAGCGACGAACTAAACTGATTAAGACAGGATCGAAAGTATCGACTGAACCGTCACCAGCAGTAGAGCTTGAAGCACCCATAGCATTAACAGGAGCTGCTTCGCCTAAAAGCGAAGGAGCGTGTGCGCCACCCATTTGAGCAGATTGCTCAGCAGCAGCACGTTCTTGGTTTTCTAAAAGAGTTGCAACAGTTGAACGCTTGTGTGCGTCAGTGATCGAAGGAAGATCAGCGTGCTCAAGCACAGGTTGCCACTTCTTTTGTAGACTATCAGATTGAATCATTATAGGTTCTCCTTAAAATAAGACCTTTTATTAAATTACTTGATTATTTATAAAAAATTACTTTTTAATGCTTTTTGAAATGGCATTCAAGTACGCATTCATGCTAGGATCAGCATGATCTGTCTCTTCAGTTAATTCATCTAACTCAAGAGGCTCTTCATCGACAACCACTTGCTCGCTGATAACTTCTTCACTTGGGAAGTAGCTTTCTTTGAGTGTCTCTAACTTAGCAGCATAAGAATCTTCGTCTTCAAAGTCAACGCCTTCAGACAAAGAGTTTAGCTTAACAGCTTGAGACTCTGTGATTCCTTCACAAGCAGATGTTAGAATCGCAGCTTTCTTTGATTCTACTAACTCTTTGCGAAGAACGATGTTTCTTTCCATTTCTTCATTAATTGAAGATTCAAGATCAGTGACTTTAGACGCTAATTCGTCAACAAGGTCAACTTTCTCTTCAGGAATATCGATGTAGTTCTCAGTGAACAGACTGCGTAAACCAGTCATAAAGTTCTCAACGATTTCCGCACGAACTCCTTGCTCAACTGCCAACTCATTCTCTTGCATCCACTCTTCAGCAACATACTCAAGGTAGTCGTCTAAACGTGATGAAAGAGATTCATTAATTGTTGATGTTTCTGCTTCAAGCTCTGCTTCAAAATCAACAGTAACAGATTCGAGAATCTCGTTGACTTTAGATACTACAGCAGCTTCGAAGATAGTTGTAGCTTTTGATACAAAATCTTCTGAAAGATCTTGACCACCAAACATTGCTTCAACATCTTCAGCAATAGATACGTCTTCGGCACTGATCTGACGGATCTCTTTGATAGATTGTGTTTCGGTTTCTTCTGAAACTTCTTCAGCGTCAAAACCTTCAACCTTCAAAGATGCCATGATCTTACCGTATGATGCGCTGATGTCGTCTTTCTTCATGCCTTTAACAGCATCCATCATTGCGTTGATCATACCGACCTTTGTTTTAGGAGCAGCAACTTGCGCTGGAGCACCCTTTTTAATTTCTACGCCAGCATCGTCAGCGACTTTCTCGCCATCAACTTCTGGAGCAGCTTTCGCTTCTTCGAGAGCGTCATCAGTTTGTTCAACTTCTACACCCTCTAGTTCTAAATCAGACATGGATTTCTCCTTTAATTAATTGAATACAGTCTATTTATAAAAATTTATAATTTGGAAATAAAGTCTCTAAACACAGCCAACTTGGTCTCTTCAAGCTCTTTAGCGGAGCATGTCTTGACTTTGTTTTGGTAGTCAGCGATATTAGCTTCACGAATGATACCGTTCTCCCAAACCCATTCTTTACCTTCCATAATGCCTTGAACAAAAGCATCAGGAGCAGATGGATCAGCTACAATATCAGCCGCAGTCGCTAAGTAGAAGTCACTCTGAACTTCACCAACACCGCCTTTAGTTTGTTTGACTGAACCCATACCACGAGACGAGACACCTAGTTGTGCGCCTTCATCCATCAAAGATTTAACGATAGCACCATAAGGCGTTTCTGTCATGATCTTTGCTTTACCGAGAAAGTTAGAGCCATCACGCTTCAACTCAGTAATCATATGCGAAACGCGCTCAAGGTTTATACTTGGACCTTGTGGATGACCAAGCTCGCCATATGCACGATTCTTATCGACATACTCTTCAGAATATCGTTTAATCTCTTTATCTAGGATCTCTGCAGGATACACTCGACCGTTACGGTTCTGGATATCGCCTTGCAAGAAAACACCCTCAATGAAATATGATTTCTTACCATTTTCATCTTTGGCTTCTGTAAGATAATTAATATCTTCGTTTACTTCGCATATCAGCTTCATATCAGTAACCTGCGTTTGCTATAGCTGTGCCGAAGAAAGTTGTTGCGCCACGCAGACCTTGACCATCTGCTAAGTGGACTACAATGCCAGAACCTGCAGCAACATAAATTGTTCCTACATCACCGCCATCTGCAGCATTACGAACAGTTGCAACCGCAGCAGAAGTATGGCTGTTAAACAAATAGACTGCGTGCTGACCAGTTGTTTTGAAACCTGTCGTTCCTGTGGCTAGTGCCGTTGCTGTGCCTAATACTTTCATTACTTACCTCCGAACGCGATGTCAACCAACTGAAACATCCCTTCAGGTGATTTCTCTAACATCTTTTCAGCCTTTGCCGCATTAGCAGGCTTTAGTTTATTTAGCATGTTAACAAGAGCAGATGCAGTAGTCATGTCTATTGTCTCAGACTTACCGTTACCAAACTTAACCTTCTTTGCTGCTTTTTTCTTAACAATGTCGTTTAATTGATCTACAACTTTGCCCTCAGATAAGTCAGTTTCCTCATCTTGTTCGGCTTCAGTTTCTTCAGTGATCTCAGAACGATCGCCATTAAACTGATGATCGCCAGCCACTGGATGTTTTGTATGATCCATTTTATGGGCAGCTTTAAACTTCTTTTCGCCTTCTGGTCGCGGCTCATAAGCATCTTTTTCAGTCTTATCGTTTGGTCTAGCACCTGATCCAGCTTTTCCAGGAACAGTTGCTTCAGCTACGAATGACTTGAATCTTTTGATAGGCATTGTTAATCCTCTGCGTCTTGATTATCTTGTGACATAAAGTTTGTTGAAACTTCATGCTTCTTAATTTCTACAGCGTCTTTAATTTTGTCCATCAATAAGTCATTGACGACATCTTTAAAACCTGTCACATCACCTTCAGCTGCCATATTGATTGCATCTAAAGATGTTACTGTTTGCTCATCACTCATATTAATCTCCAATTTGTTCTATATTTATAAGAGAAACCTCTTACAATTCGTCATCTTCTCCATCGCCTTCATCAGCGATTTCTTTGTCCATCTCTTCAATATCTTCTTCAGACTGCATCAACACGTTCTTACGGATCCATGCGGTAGAGAAGTATTTGCCTGTATACTGATCAACGTCTTGGAGCAATGATAATCTTTCACGCATCACTTCAGATGTTTTCAACTCAGAGAAATGGTTATCTTCAGCGAAGTTGAAGCGGAGTTTCTGGCGCATCTCCTTCCACTCTTCTTTTGTAACAACACCCTTCAAGAGTAGTTGTTTTTCTAAGAGTATCAAGAACAACTCTGAGAAACGACTTCTTAAACGCTTGACAAACTTAGAAAACTTCAGCTCGTCTCTTGTTATCTCAGAAGCTCTGCCAAGATTAAATTGTCCGTCAGACTGCAATCTTGAAGATGGTACATTCAATGATTCATATAACTTGCGCTTGAAGTATTCGACATCATCCATCTCACCAAGGTTTTGTCCACCTGGAAGTGTGGTGATCTCTGTTCCGCTACTACCTTCTCTTCGTGGTAGCCAGTAATCTTCAAGCATTGTAAGAAACTTACGGTCATCGCGCACTTCACCAGTGTTAGCGTCATAGACCAATTTGTTCTTATGCTTAACCATCATATCGCGCAAGTATTGCTCAGCTTTCGCCTTTGGCAAATTACCCACGTCAATATAAAATATTCTTCGTTCGGGCGCACGTGCGAGACGATAAATGATTGTAGCGTCTTCTAACATACGCAGCTGGTTCAATGGCTTCACAGCTTTCTGTAAATGTCCAAGAACCATAGAATTCTTTTGATCCATAACACCGCTATGGATATATGCTATAGCATCAGGTGCAATTTTAACACCTTGATTGCCAGCACTTACTCCTTTACCAGAGTAAATGAAGTAATCATTATATTGCTTGCTTGTAACACCTTGTCTGTCCGCAGCTTTTGACTTCTTCTCAGTCCTAACCTTTTTAATCTTCCGTGGGTCTATGTTTCTTAGTTCTTGTATTCCACGTCTAGGGTTAGCTGTGTCAATCATAATGTGGTAGTATAATCTACCATCCACATACCAGTTACGGAAAATATCATAACCGCTTGTGTCAAAACACATCAGGTCTAAGATATCGTCAAACTCTTCTCTGATTCGATCTTTTATCTCATCAGGCTGATCTAGATCATCTGCTACCAATTCAACAGCAGCGTTGCTGTCTTCAAATACAACAGCTTCATTGATAATATCATCTACAGCTTTGTCACACTCACCTTGCTGTGACATCTCCCTATACTTTGTAATCAAAGCGACTTCTGTTTTAGCAGAGCCTTCAAGATCAACTGTAGTGCCGAAAGCACCGCCTGCATTTACATCTATCGTACCATCAGTGTTAGGTGGTGGTGCGAACGATTGTACTGTCGGTGGTGCGTCTTCTTCTTTCTTTCCGATCTGAAAACCGAATAGTTCTATTGCCATTATGGTCAATCCTCATTATTAATAGGGGCAGCATAGTATTTATGCGTACCCCCAGATCACGTTTTAGGACTAGATGCCGCCAGCATTGCCAGTAGAGCCACCTGAAACTTCCCAGTAATCATACTGGAATGTTACGCTGTACTCTTGGATAGCTTCACTGTCCCAAGCCAAGTCGATAGTGCCGACTTCAGATGGGTACAAACCAACAAAGTTGTAAACACGGAGAATAGAACCGTCTTTACCAAACTGTGTGATTTGAGCATTAGCTTTATATAGGCTTGGAGCAGAACCAGACTGATTAACATTGCCTTGGGCAGTATTGATCGAGTTTGACCACGCTTCAAGAGAGTTACGGATTGCAAAATCTTCATCATTGATGATGGTCGGTGCCCATTCAGCATAAGTGCGATTACCAGCCAACTTGATTTGACGACCGAAGTATGGAACTTCAACCGTACCAAGTGTAGAGGCAGGGATCTGCGCAGCTTTCACCATGAATGGTACTTGTGCATCAGCAACACCATTGATTGGATTTGTTATCTGGACTTGGAAGAGTGATGCTCGTGCACCACCCCCTGTTAAAGCTCCAGCAAAATCATTTACATTGAACGCCATTTTTTTATCTCCCGATACTTAACGTTATATTTATGCGCGACCAACAATCTCAGAAAACTCAACGCCACTGCGTACAGCAACAAAGTTTAACTGAATAAAGTTGATTGAACGTGCTGGTTTGATATAGATGTCGCCAATGAACTCGTTACGATCTACTACTTCGCCAGTGTTATTTGTTCCGTCACATACAACAACGAAGTCAGTGATACCACGACGACCTTGGACATCACGCAAGAAAGGTTCTACCAAATTCTTAAATTGACTTCTTGTGAACTCATCATTGAATTCGAATAAAGTAAATTTAGAAGCAGTAGAGATAGCCTTCTCTAATACGATGAACAGTCTACGAACATTGATACGATCAAACGCAGATGGTTTGGCTAGTAACGTTTTGTCACCGAACAAGACAGTTCCCTGACCAGGAAATGTTACAACTGGGTTGATTCCTTTCTTGTAGAGAGCGTCACGATCGCCTTTAGTTGGATTAAATGCCAACTTGATAGCATTCTTGACATTACCACGATTGAAACCAGCAGGCGAGAACCATGGGTCACGTGTAGTATCAGTTTGAACCATAAGACCAGCAGTATCAGCGTTTAATGGAACATAGCGA